>ERZ1740072.157-NODE-157-length-31091-cov-7.801907_pt1 | contig 31091 bp, 29 predicted proteins | sample MGYA00581733_ERZ1740072 | MGnify/ENA primary metagenome ERZ1740072 (study PRJEB43018, sample SAMN04849741) | marine metagenome | isolation source: floating plastic debris | place: Pacific Ocean | collected 2008-08-30 | study: EMG produced TPA metagenomics assembly...
TATACATGCTTGGGGTATCGCCAAGTGGTAAGGCCGTGGGTTTTGATTCCACTATCACTTGATCTATCAAGTGATAGTGGAAATACCCGTTATAATTAGTTTACCTAAAAATTAATTAAGCTAAGTCTAATGGGAAGTTGTGTGCGTTACGCTCGTGCATAACTTCCATACCTAAGTTAGCACGGTTGATGATATCAGCCCAAGAGTTAATTACACGACCTTGTGAGTCAATAATTGATTGGTTGAAGTTGAAACCGTTTAAGTTGAAAGCCATTGTTGAAATTCCTAAAGCTGTGAACCAGATACCAACTACTGGCCAAACTGCTAAAAAGAAATGTAATGAACGAGAGTTGTTGAAAGATGCATATTGGAAAATTAAACGACCAAAATATCCGTGTGCAGCTACAATGTTGTAAGTTTCTTCATCTTGACCAAAAACATAACCGTTATTTGTTGATTCGTTTTCAGTTGTCTGACGAATTAATGATGAAGTAACTAATGAACCGTGCATTGCTGAGAATAATGATCCACCAAATACACCTGCAACACCTAACATATGGAAAGGGTGCATTAAGATGTTGTGCTCAGCCTGAAATACAATCATAAAGTTGAAAGTACCAGAAATACCTAAAGGCATACCATCTGAGAAAGAACCTTGACCGATTGGGTAGATTAAGAAAACTGCAGTAGCAGCAGCAACTGGAGCTGAATAAGCTACAGCAATCCATGGTCTCATACCTAAACGGAATGAAAGCTCCCACTCACGTCCCATATAGCAGAAAACTCCTAATAAGAAATGACAAACAATCATTTGGTAAGGACCACCATTGTATAACCACTCGTCTACTGACGCTGCTTCCCAAATTGGGTAGAAGTGTAAACCAATAGCGTTAGAAGTTGGAATGATAGCACCAGAAATGATGTTGTTTCCGTATAATAATGATCCAGAAACTGGCTCACGAATACCATCGATATCTACTGGAGGAGCTGCGATGAAACCAATAATAAAAACAGTAGTTGCTGTTAATAATGTAGGAATCATGATAACACCAAACCAACCGATGTATAAACGGTTCTCAGTTGAAGTAATCCACTCACAAAAACGTGCCCATAAGCTAGAATTTTCACGACGCTCAATAATTGCTGTCATTAGACATTTTAAAGTATTTATCGGATTTTATGACAATAGAAAACAAAGAATCTAAAGCATAAGCTAGTTAAATAAAATTTAAACCTCTGAAAGTTTGTATAAAAATGCTTGGACAACTCTTGTTGTCTGGTAATATTATAACAAATGAAATAGAATAAACCCTAAGAATTTATTAATAAATTAATTAAATAATTATATTTAACTAAATTTACCAGATGTTGAAGCAATTAAGAAAGCCGCATAAGTCAAAATATAACCCACACTAAAATGGATTAAACCTACGAAACGTGCTTGTACAATTGTTAATGCAACAGGCTTTTCAGACCATAAAACAATAGGTAATCTATCATGTGCCCACACTAATGTTTCAATTAATTCTTGCCAGTATCCACGCCATGATATTAAAAACATGAAACCTGTTGCATAAATTAAATGTCCAAATAGAAACATCCAAGACCAAACAGATAATGCATTCATACCTAATGGATTATAACCATTGATTAATTGAGACGAATTTAACCATAAATAATCACGCAACCACCCCATCAAATAAGTAGATGATTCATAAAATTGTTTAGTATTACCTTGCCAAATGCCTAAATGTTTCCAGTGCCAATAGAAAGTTACCCAACCTATGGTATTCAACATCCAGAAAATAGCTAAATAGAAAGCATCCCAAGCTGATATGTCACAAGTACCTCCACGTCCAGGACCGTCACAAGGGAATCCGTAACCAAAACGTTTTTTGTCTGGCATTAATTTTGATCCACGTGCATCTAATGCACCCTTAACAAGAATTAACGTTGTTGTATGTAATCCCAAAGCTATAGCATGATGAACTAAAAAATCTCCTGGACCTATTTCAATAAATAATGAATTTGTATTATTGTTTATTGAATTTAACCATCCGGATAACCAAATTCCTTTGTTAAAAGATTGTGTTGGTAGTAAATAAGCATCACTTGTAGATGAAGATAACAGAACGTCAAAATCATACGAAGATTTACCTTGTGCTGCTTGAATATATTGCGCAAATATTGGTTCAATCAATATTTGTTTTTCTGGAGTTTCGAATGCAAGCATAACATCATTATGGACATATAACCCTAATGTATGGAATCCCAAAAATAAAGATACCCAACTTAAATGAGAGATAATAACTTCTCTATTATCTAAGAATTTTGCTAATACATTATCTGCATTAATTTCTGGATCATATTCAGTAACCAAGAAAATTGTTCCATGTGCAAATGCACCACACATAATAAAACCAGCAATATATTGATGATGGGTATACAAAGCTGCTTGAGTAACAAAATCTTGAGCTAAATATGCATAAGCAGGTAATGAGTACATATGTTGTGCAACAAGTGAACAAGCTGTACCAACAGCAGCTAATGCTAATGATAATTGTAAATTCAAACAAGTATTAACTGTTTGATACAAACCTTTATGGATAAAAGAATTATTAATAACACTGTGTCCATCTATCAATTCTTGTAAACTATGACCAATAGCCCAATTTGTTCGATACATATGTCCTGCGACAATGAAAAGAACAGCAATTGCTAAATGATGATGTGCTATGTCTGTCAACCACAAACTACCTGTTTGAGGATCTAAACCACCTTGGAATGTTAAAATAGCAGTACCAGACCCTTCACTAGCACCAAACACATGATTGAGTGAATCTGGATTCATAGAATAAATAGACCAATCACCGCGAAAGAAAGGAGACAATCCAGCTGGGTGTGGTAGTGTAGACATAAAATTATTCCATCGAATATGTTGACCACGTGATTCTGGAATAGCTACGTGTATCAAGTGCCCTGTCCAAGCTAATGAACTTACTCCAAATAAACCAGAAAGATGGTGATTTAATCTTGATTCAGCATTTTTAAAAAATGCTAAAGAAGGTTTAAATAACGGTACGTATCCATGAATAAAACCTGCAACTAAAAATAAAATAGAAATTAAAAACAAGAATGTTGATGCTGTTGATAAGTCAGAATTTGATCTCATACCTATAGTATACCACCATTGATAAAGACCTGAAGTAGACAAAGTCACAGGACCTAGTGAACCTTCTCTCGTATAAGCATTAACAGCAGATTGACCAAAATGGACATCCCAAATGCCATGAGCTATCGGTCTAGTATGTAATGGATCTTTAACCCATTGTTCAAAATTTCCTTGAGATGATACGTAAAAAAGATTACCCGATGTCCATAAAAAGATAATTGATAACTGCCCAAAATGAGAAGCAAAAATCTTTTGATATACAGAAACACCTTCGAACGTAGCGAAAAAATCATGAACAATTCGGAAAAACCAAAGGTCTTGTGTTGTTACTATTGATCTTTTGTCATCTCCTAAAACACCAGAAGTAAATAATCGTAATTTCATAAACTTAAAACCCTCCAAATATATTCTAGTAATAAAAATTTATATATTATCGCGTTCAATAAGATGTAAATAAAAATAGAACTTTAAATAAATTTAATGCCTTTACCTCACTACTTAATTTTAAATAGACATTTGCATGCAACAGGGTTTGAACCTGTGACATCCTTTCGGAGATGGATTATGAGTCCATTGCTTTTGACCACTCAGCCATACATGCTTTCAATTTTAAATTAGAACATGGTTTGATGTTTCGTGATGGATGATATATCTATATCATCCATCACGAAACATCAAACCATGTTCTAACATTTTTTCTTCAATACTTTGCAAATACTGATGGCTTATATTAAAATTAAGTAAAAGTTCTTTTTTTGTGAACTTAGTAATATCTCTTAAATTTCTAATACCAGCTCTGACTAAAAGCAACTTTAAATTTGAACTAAATTCTAACTCATCAAACTTAAGATTTTTTGAATTTAATTTTAAAAAATTTGAAAAAGTTAAACTTTCATCTTTTATCTCAATTGAATTGAAAAATAAATTTTTAAGAAACAAACTTTTGTTAGATAAATTTAATAGTTGTCTGTCAAAGAAAAAATTTGAATAATTCAAATTAATTGCCGATAAATCATAAGTTGATAAAAATAAATTCACAATATCTTTAATAGAGTTTTGTAAAATAAAATTTGGAGATAAGGAAGCATTTGTCCAAACTTCAAGTTCAACATACTCTCCATATTCTTCCAAAAAATTGCTTGAAGTTAGATTATAATTAACTTTGTTAACACAAGAAAAATTAGAATCGAATTTTAACGAAAATTCACTTGCATTAAATATTGAATTGAAATAAAAAGAAAGCAATGAATTATAATTAGAGCTTAAATCTATATAATCAGAAACTTCTTCTTTATTAATAAGCTTAATTTTTAACATCAATTCTGCATCTTCTGTTAAAGTTGCTATGTATTGATCCTTATCAATGCAACGAATTGAATTAGGAAGAATAAGATTCTTTGCTGTTACAATTTTTGGACCAGAGCACTTTAAATAACAAAAATAAATTTTATTTTTTATTTTTGAAGTATCACAAACAAAAACAACTTCTTTTAAATTCAATAATAGATCTAGCGTAGATTCTTTAACACCTTTTATCATTTCATACTCATGTTTTACACCAACTATATTAACTGCCGATATTACAACATTAGTTGTATTTGATAATAAAATACGTCTTAAAGTATTAGAATATATATGAGCTTGATTTCTTAAAAAAGGACCAATTTTGAATCTAGAGTAATAACTACGTTTATCTTTTATTCTTGACTCTATACACGAAAATATTTTGCTTTCCATAAAATCAACAATAAGTAACAAAATTAATAATACCTAAAGTATACATAATCATAAATACTATATACGTCTTCGTTTAGGTTGTCTACAACCATTGTGTGGATTTGTTGTAATATCTTTTATCAAAGAAATACGCAATCCTGCATCTTGTAAACCTCTAATTGAAGTATGTCGACCTGTACCCAAACCCTTTACAAGCACTTGAGCTCGACTTATACCCTTATTAATACATTGTCTAGCGGCGTATTCTGCAGCAGTTTTAGCTGCAAAAGGACTAGCTTTACGTGCACCTCGAAAACCACAAATACCTGCAGAAGACCAAGATACTACACGACCATTTGTATCTACAACAGTAACAATAGTATTGTTTAACGTTGCATAAATATAAACAATACCATCTGAAGCTTTCCATTTTGCTTTCTTAATTGTCAATTTGCGTGTTTGTTTTACCATAATATTTTATGAAACTCCTGTGTTTTATATAAATCAAATTTTATTCGTTAATAATAAATATTTAACCCTGACGTTGTTTATGCTTCGGATTTGAGCAAATAACTACAACTTTACCTGATCTTCTAATAACCTTACAATTATCACAAATTTTTTTAACAGATGACTTTACTTTCATAATTATTCCTTCATTAAAATTACCAAATTGAAAATAATAACTCACCACCTAATTTATTTTTATAAGCCTCTCTACTAGTCATAATACCTTTTGATGTTGAAATTATGACAACACCCAAACCATTAAGAATATTCGGAATATTTTTATGATTAGCATAAACCCGCAAGCTAGGCTTACTTAATCGATGAATATTTTTAATAAAAGGTTGACCATCTTGATCTGAATATTTTAAATCAACTTTTAAGCTTTTATTTTGATTTGTCACACTTGTCATAATATTAACAGATTCAACAAATTTTTCTTCTTGCAATACTTTTAAAATAAAAAAATTACTTAGAGTGAATGGAATTATTACAGATTCATGTCTGACTAAAGTAGCATTCCCTATTTTATTTAACATTTTCCCCAGGTTATCATTCATAATTTATCCTTCATTATTTACACTGATCAACAAAAATAAAATTTCATTAATTTCATAAATGTTCGACTATCTCGAATACCTAATTGATTAAAAGTATCTCTATTTAATCCACAATTCAATGATCGTAGGCTTGGAATTAATTTACTATAAGTGAATGGAATTCCATATGCTCTAATTAAAGCATTTGATCGAACAATAGCTAACCGATGAAAAATATTAGATTTTTTTCGTCTATGACTATAAGAAAAATTTAATGCCCTTAAAGTACCTTGTATAGCTGGTCTTGATAAAGTAGACCATGCTCCCCTAAAACCTTTAACACCCTGCATTCTTTTTTTTCTTGTCTTACAAGTTATTTTCCCACGTTTTACTCTTGTCATTATACACCTCCATATATTTAATTGATTTCAATATTTTAGATATTCAAAACTAACTTTTTATTTTCCTGAATAATATTCTAAAACAAGTAAAATATTTAGGGAAAATCCCAAAATTTTTGTATCAGGAAAATTATTCACTGTTATCAAAACTTTATCATTCATTGTATCTACGACTAAATGATTAGAATTATCAATATTATTCTTAGAAGTTACGAAGTTTTCATTTAACGAAATCTTATCCAAAAGATTACACTTTAAACCAGGAACTGTAACTTTCTTATTATTAATAAAAACATGACCATGGCTTATCAATTGTCTAGCATTAATAATCGTTGAAACAATACCAGCACGATAAAGAATTGTATCTAATCTCATTTCCAATAATTCTAATAATTTATCTCCAGTATTCCCCTTTTTATTTTTAGCTTTTTTTACATACTGTACTAATTCATGTTCGCTTATACCATAATTGTATCGAATTTTTTGCTTTTCTTGTAAATGGAAACCATATTGAGATAATTGTCTTACATTACTGCCATCATTAATAAATCTTTTCGTCGATTTAGATGTTAAACCCGGTAACATACCAAGTCGACGAATTACTTTTACACGAGAACCTCTATATCGAGCCATAAAAATAAACCTTCACATTAAAATATTTTTTTGAATTAAAGAACGTTGTATTTAACAATCGTTTTGTTTGCTTCTGCCATTCGATGCATCTCATCGCGTTTTTTAATAGCATCTCCGATACCATTAGAAGCATTTATAATCTCAGAAGATAATCTATCAATTATAGAATAACGACCACCAGTTTTATTTTTAGATGATTGAAATAACCAACGGATTGCTAATGTTACTCCCCTATCAGCGTTAATAAAAACAGGAATTTGAGTAGTTGATCCACCTAATCTCCTAGATCGAATTTCCACAAATGGAGTTACATTTGAAACTGCTTGTTCAACTATTTTTATAGGATCCTGTTTAGTTGAATCTTCAATTTTTTTAAGTGACTTATAAACAATTTTTCTTGCTAAAGATTTATTTCCTTTCTTCATAATTCGATTGATTAAAATCTGAATCAATTCATTGTTATAAAATGGATCTTTTTCCAAAATGCGCTTTTTCGAAAGTCTACGACGCGACATAATAATACCTCCTATTTTCTAATTTTCTTTTCTTTTTCCTACTTCGTTAATGAAAATAAATCTTATCGACTAACTCCATATTTTGACCTTGATCTAAGCCTATCTTTGACAGACGAAGTATCTAATGTTCCTCTAATTATATGATAACGAACTCCCGGTAAATCTTTTACTCGACCACCTCTAATTAAAACAACCGAGTGTTCTTGTAAATTATGACCAATTCCAGGAATGTATGCTGTTACTTCAAATCCAGATGTTAATTTAATTCTCGCAACTTTACGTAACGCAGAATTGGGTTTTTTAGGTGTTGTTGTATATACTCGTGAACAAACACCCCGTCTCTGTGGACACATTTTTAATGCAGGGGATTTTGTTTTTCTTGTTACTTTTTTTCTAGATGCTCTGATTAGTTGTTGTATTGTTGGCATAATAAATTATTTTTATAAAAATTGAAAAATTATAAATTTAAATACTTATTTTAAGTGAAACTTCAATATTACCAAATTAATTTAAATAATAAACATGTATTATATCTTTTATTTTTTTATTGTAAAAAGTGTACTATCTTTAAATTAACTCCAATAAAAGATTAGAGAATCAGGAAAAAAACGATTAATTTCAATAATTAATCCAGCTGTAAAAGTTAACCAAATTGCAAAAACAACAGGTACTGTTGATAAATAACCTTTAAATCCAGTCATAAACTTTAAAATAGATAATTTAATTTAGTTTTGATCTTTAAAATAATAAGATTATAAGAATTAAAGCAAAAAATTAAATGTTTTTTCTTCCAGGTCGTCTACCCGGATCATTTGAAAGAAAACCAAATATAAAAAGACTAATAAAGGATGCAACGATTGTATAGACAAGAGATTTTAAAATAATCATAATTTAATCTTTAATTAATTAATTTAAAAGTTTACTTATAAAAGCTTTAATTTGTTTAAGCCTTCTATCGGAATCGAACCGATAACTTTCGGTTTACAAGACCGATACTCTACCAATTGAGTTAAGAAGGCACTTAATTTTTTTCTTTCGTATATATATGTTATTATATAAAATAAAGTTTCTGCTTAATTAAGCAGAAACTTTATTTTATATAATAACATATATATACGAAAGAAAAAAATTAAATAAAGCAATCTTAATTTATTTTATAAAATAAATAAGTGCCACCTACCTATTTTGTTTGACACTTTAATGTTTTAATGTAACTGATAAAATCAAAAGGTAAAATAACTGTAACACGTAATAACAAATAAATTGTCATGTGATATAGTTTTGATTAAAAATAAAATCTAATTATATAATAATTATTATGAATACAAATTTGAATAAAGGAAAAGTAACACAGATCATTGGGCCAGTAGTTGATATGTCTTTTCCTATAGAAAGCATGTCAAATATAAATATTTATGATGCTGTTTCAATTGAAAATGCAGATAATAAAATTTCTGTAACTTGTGAAATTCAACAATTAATTGGAAGTCAAAGTGTTAGAACAGTTTCTATGAGTGCTACTGATAGAATCAGAAGAGGCATGGACGTAATTCAAACAGGGTCTGCTATTTTAGTACCTGTTGGAAAATCAACACTAGGTAGAATTTTTAATGTATTGGGTCAACCTATCGATAATTTAGGAGAAGTTAAAAATGAAGAAACAAGACCTATTCATAGATCTGCTCCAGAATTTGTTGATTTAGATATTAAATTAGAAATTTTTGAAACAGGGATCAAAGTTATTGATCTATTAGCTCCTTATCGTAGGGGTGGTAAAGTTGGTTTATTTGGTGGAGCTGGAGTAGGGAAAACAGTTCTGATTATGGAGTTAATCAATAATATTGCTAAAGCACATGGTGGTGTTTCCGTATTTGCTGGAGTTGGAGAACGTACTCGTGAAGGGAACGATTTATATGCAGAAATGAAAGAGTCTGGTGTAATTGTAGAAGGTAATCTTTCAGATTCAAAAGTAACATTAGTTTATGGACAAATGAATGAACCTCCAGGAGCGCGTATGCGTGTTGGTTTAGCTGCTTTAACTATGGCTGAATTTTTCCGTGACTCATCAAAACAAGATGTATTATTATTTATTGATAATGTTTTTCGTTTTGTTCAAGCGGGATCTGAAGTTTCTGCATTATTAGGTAGAATGCCTTCTGCTGTAGGATATCAGCCAACTTTGGCAACAGAAATGGGTGGATTACAAGAAAGAATCACATCAACTAAGGATGGTTCAATTACTTCTATTCAAGCAGTTTATGTTCCTGCTGATGATTTAACAGACCCTGCTGCTGCTACAACATTTGCTCATTTAGATGCTACTACCGTTTTATCAAGAGGCCTTGCTTCAAAAGGCATTTATCCTGCTGTAGATCCTTTAGGATCGACATCAACAATGTTACAACCTTGGATAGTTGGTGACGCGCATTATGAATGTGCTCAAAAGGTTAAACAAACTTTACAACGATATAAAGAATTACAAGATATTATTGCGATCTTAGGATTAGAAGAACTATCAGAAGAAGATCGACTAACTGTAGACCGTGCTAGAAAGGTTGAACGCTTTTTATCACAACCATTCTTTGTAGCTGAAGTTTTCACAGGTCAGTCTGGTAAGTACGTTGGTTTAAATGAAACTATTTTCGGTTTCAATAAGATCTTTGGGGGAGAACTAGATTCATACAACGAACAAGCGTTTTATTTAGTCGGAAATATAGTTGATGCAGAAAATAAAATGAAAACAATTGTTACTGAAAATTAAACGATATTTTTATTGGTTTTGAATTTAATGTTAAATTCAAAACCAATAAATAATTATTCATTGAAGGAAAATTTATATTTTATGAAATTAAAAGTAAAAATCGCTATACCAGGAAAAGTTGTTTGGGAAAGTGAAGCTAATGAAATTAATATTCAAACAACTACAGGTAAAATTGGTATCTTACCAAACCATGCACCACTTGTTACAGCTATTGAAACAGGGGTTTTAACAATGAAGGATGAGAGTCAAAATAATTATATGGTTTTATCTGATGGATATTTATCTCTTAATAAAAACTCAATATTCATTGCTACGGATAGATGTATATTGCAAGAATCTATTGATTCAACGAAAATAGAGCAAGATTATAAAATTGCTATTGAAAATTTCAATAATGCTAAAACACCAGGTAAAAAATCTATTGCAAATAAGTCACTAAAACGTATTAATGCTTGCTTTGAAGTTTTAAGTTTAAAAAAATAAGGTTTTTCGTTTTAATTAATTAACTATTATTTAGATTTTAACAATGCTAGCGTTTTATTTATTCTTTCTTAATGTTAACCAGTTTTTTGCCTTCGTATAACTTGTTGGTGACAATCGAATTGCTTCTTGCCAATAATCCGCTGCCTTATCAAAAAATATTTTTGAGATTTCATCTTGATTATTTAACAAAGCTTGTTCACCCCGATAATGATAAATAATAGCTATATTGTTTAAAGCTTGAGAAAGTCGTGGATTTCTATCTAACGCTTGATAGTAATATTCTAATGCTTTACTTTGTTGACCATTACTTGAATGAATTAATCCAATATTATACAGCATATAACTACGATCATATGCATCAATTTCATATTTCAAAGCTTGATAATAATTTTGTAATGCTTCCGCGTATTCACCTTCTGATTGAGCAGACATACCATTTCTATAGTAAGTAAAAGCTTTCTTTTCATCTATTGATGTTGGAAGAATTTTTAATAAAATATCAGCGACGACTGTAAACGTTTTATCAATAAAATTGTCATTTTTTTGTGATCTAGGCATAATTGTTTGTTTATTTTATTTTTTAATTTTAAATATTTTAAAGTATTATGTTATAACATTTGTTGAAAATCATTAATTGAAAATTTACTTTTTATCTATTGTTGTTATCGACTTATCTTCTATTTAATTTGAAATATTTAACAAAATTATAGTATTCTATAAAATTAAATCTATTACATATTTTGCAATGAATTTTAATAGCTACAACTTATTTACTACACTTATTTTTAGAGATTGTATAAAAAGGAATGACATGAATAACATAACAATAAAAAATTCCGGTTGTCATTGCCACATATTACTAAACGAATAATAAAATGATCTTATAAATATGATCTTTGCTAAGAAAACAGAAGCTGCAGGATTCAAAGCTGGTGTAAAAGATTACCGATTGACTTACTATACACCTGATTATAAAGTTAAAGACACAGATATTTTAGCTGCTTTTAGAGTTACACCGCAACCTGGTGTACCACCAGAAGAGGCAGCAGCAGCAGTAGCAGCAGAATCATCAACAGGTACATGGACAACAGTTTGGACGGATGGTCTTACATCTTTAGATCGTTACAAAGGAAGATGTTATTTCATCGAAACTTTTGAGGGTCAAAAAGATAACCAATTTATTTGTTATATTGCTTATCCATTAGATTTATTTGAAGAAGGTTCTGTAACAAACTTATTTACAAGTATTGTTGGAAATGTATTTGGATTTAAAGCATTGCGAGCAATTCGTTTAGAAGACTTAAGAATTCCAGTTGCTTATGTTAAAACGTTTGAAGGACCACCTCATGGTATTCAGGTTGAACGTGACAAATTAAATAAATATGGACGTTCTCTTTTAGGTTGTACTATCAAACCAAAATTAGGTCTTTCTGCAAAAAACTATGGTCGTGCTGTTTACGAAGGCTTACGTGGTGGTTTAGATTTCACTAAAGATGACGAAAACGTAAATTCACAACCATTCATGAGATGGCGAGATAGATTCCTTTTCGTTTCTGAAGCAATTTATAAAGCACAAGCAGAAACTGGTGAAATTAAAGGTCACTATTTAAATGCTACTGCTGGTACTTGTGAAGAAATGTTAAAGAGAGCGGAATGTGCAAAAGAGTTAGGTGTTCCTATTGTTATGCACGATTTCTTAACTGGTGGTTTTACTGCTAACACATCTCTTTCAAAATACTGTAGAGACACTGGTTTGTTATTACATATTCACCGTGCAATGCATGCCGTAATTGATAGACAAAGAAACCATGGTATTCATTTCCGTGTATTAGCTAAGACTTTACGTTTATCTGGTGGTGACCATTTACATAGTGGTACTGTTGTTGGTAAATTAGAAGGTGACAAAGATGTTACTTTAGGATTTGTTGACTTAATGAGAGATGACTATGTTGAATTAGATAGATCACGTGGTATTTACTTCACACAAGATTGGGCTTCTATGGGTGGAGTTATGCCAGTAGCTTCTGGTGGTATTCACGTATGGCACATGCCAGCTCTTGTAGATATCTTTGGTGACGATGCTTGTTTACAATTTGGTGGTGGTACTTTAGGACACCCATGGGGTAATGCTCCAGGTGCTGTTGCAAACCGTGTAGCATTAGAAGCTTGTGTTAAAATTCGTAACCAAGGAGCTAATGTTTTAACTGAAGGTGGAAATGCTCTTCGTGAAGCAACTAAATGGAGTCCTGAATTGGCTGCAGCTTGTGAAGTTTGGAAAGAAATCAAGTTTGAATTTGATACAATTGATACAATTTAATTAAATCAATAGATTTTATGTATAAACTTGCTTAGGCAAGTTTATACATAGGCTTATAGCTCAGTTGGTAGAGCGTCTGCCTTACAAGCAGAATGTCATCGGTTCGAATCCGGTTAAGCCTACAATTAAAATAATAAATTAAATAAATAAGAATTAATTTGTCAGTATGTAATCAACTATGCCATAATTTTTAGCTTCTCGAGCAGATAAAAAACAGTCGCGATCGATATCTCTTGATAGACGACTAATTGATTGATCCATTTGTTCTGTATAAATTTTAACAAGTAATCTTCTTAAACGTAATATCTCTTCAGATTCAAGCAATATATCTGAAGCCTGACCATAACATTCTGTTTCAGGTTGGTGTAACATAATTCTTGAGTGAGGTAAAATTAATCGTTTATTTTCTTTTCCACTTGCTAATATTAAAGAAGATATAGACGAAGCAATTCCTATACACAAAGTCACAATATCAGAATTTACGTAATACATAGTGTCATATAATGTTATTCCCGAAATAATTGAACCACCAATAGAATTAATATAAAGGTATATATATTCTTCTTTCTCCTCTGAATCAAGATAAAGAAACATAGCAATTAATTGATTTATAAAATCATCATCAATTAATTGAAATAAAAAAATAATTCGTTCTTTATATAGCCTAGTGTAAATATCAATCCATTGAATCGTGTTATCATATGGATCTTGATAAGGAACTCTAGGAATACCAATAGGAAAACAAATTTTATGCATAATGAAAACTTATCAATAATAATTTAATGTATTAACATAGTATTTTATACTCTATATAATCAAATATTCGCAATTAACATTGACTCTTTTTGCAGTTCATATTATTATGTGATAGTTAATTAGTCAGTACAAACAAATAGAAAGAAAGTAAAAGATTTATGTATATTAACAAATTAATATTATGGGATTACCTTGGTATCGTGTACACACAGTTGTATTAAATGATCCTGGACGACTTATCGCAGTACATTTAATGCATACGGCATTAGTTTCTGGATGGGCAGGGTCTATGGCTTTTTATGAATTAGCTCTATTTGATCCGTCTGATCCAATTTTAAATCCAATGTGGAGACAAGGAATGTTTGTTCTACCTTTTATGACACGCATTGGTATAACTCAATCTTGGAGCAACTGGACAATTAGTGGAGATTCTGCTGTTAATCCAGGTATTTGGAGCTATGAAGGCGTGGCTGCAGCTCATATAGTTTTATCTGGACTATTATTTATGGCAGCAATTTGGCACTGGGTTTATTGGGATTTAGAATTGTTTATCGATAAGCGAACAATGTTCCCTGTATTAGATCTTCCTAAAATTTTTGGTATTCATCTTTTATTATCAGGAATCTTATGTTTTGGATTTGGTGCATTTCATGTTACAGGTTTATTTGGTCCAGGAATTTGGGTATCTGATCCTTATGGGTTAACAGGTAAAGTTCAACAAATTTCGCCTGCTTGGGGTGCTGATGGATTTGACCCTTTTAATTCTGGTGGAATTGCTTCTCATCATATTGCTGCTGGAATTTTAGGTATTATTGCTGGACTATTTCATTTAAGTGTAAGACCATCTCAACGTCTATACGATGCATTGAAAATGGGAAATATTGAAACTGTTTTATCAAGTAGTATTGCAGCCGTTTTCTGGGCAGCTTTTGTTGTTGCAGGAACAATGTGGTATGGTTGTGCAGCAACACCAATTGAATTATTTGGTCCAACTCGCTATCAATGGGATCAAGGATATTTCCAACAAGAGATTGAAAGACGTGTTCAAAGTAGTTTAGACAATGGTAGTAGTCTAGATAAAGCTTGGTCATCAATCCCAGAAAAACTGGCTTTCTATGATTACATTGGGAATAATCCAGCAAAAGGTGGTCTTTTCAGAGTTGGAGCTATGAACAGTGGTGATGGTATTGCTGTTGGTTGGTTAGGACACCCTGTCTTTAAAGATAAATTAGGAAATGAATTATTTGTAAGAAGAATGCCAACATTCTTTGAAACTTTTCCTGTTTTATTGGTTGATGAAAATGGAGTTGTTAAAGCGGACATACCTTTTAGACGAGCAGAATCTAAATATAGTATTGAACAAGTTGGGGTTTCAACAACTTTCTATGGTGGTGAGTTAAACAATACAACATTTACTGATGCAGCGACAGTTAAAAAGTATGCTCGTCGTGCTCAATTAGGAGAAATTTTTGAATTCGATAGAACTACATTAAAATCTGACGGTGTTTTCCGAAGTAGTCCACGTGCATGGTTTACATTTGGCCATTTAATTTTTGCTTTACTATTCTTTTTTGGGCATATCTGGCATGGAGCAAGAACTTTATTCAGACAAGTATTTGCTGGAATTGATCCAGATTTAGATGAACAAATTGAATTCGGGGCATTCTTAAAGTTAGGGGATACAACAACACGACGTCAATCTGTTTAATTTGAAAATAATTGAAGGTATATAAAAAACATATGGAAGCTTTAGTTTATACATTTTTATTAGTAGGAACATTAGGAATTATCTTTTTTTCTATTTTCTTCCGTGAACCACCTCGTATTTTAAAGTAATAAAACTTATTAGTTAGAATATGGAATTCGAAGAGAATAATAATAATGTATTAACCGATTTTATATCAATTGGTGAGTATGAACAAAAATTAATAAATTAATCTTCGTGTTCTTCAAAAGGATCTCGTAATTCAGATGATGTTGGACCAAATCCAACATAAATCGAATATCCTGTCACGCTAATTAGAAGAAACCAAGCAAAAATTGCAAAAAAGAAAGCTGTACCGTCCATGAAGATTTTAAATATAAACTTTTTAAATTTAGCAGAAAGTAAAATACTTTAATTTCATTTTAAGTTTTAAATTAATTATGGCAACTAAGACAACAACACAAAGCTCTATTGATACAACAAGTACAGTTACACCTTTAGGAACCTTATTGAAACCATTAAATTCAGAATATGGTAAAGTATCTGTTGGATGGGGGACTACGGGTGTAATGGCTGCTTTTATGGCATTATTTGCAGTATTTCTTACGATTATTTTGGAAATTTATAATGGTTCGTTAATATTAACAGATGTAACGCTACAATAGTAATCGAATAAATTTGGTTTTACGCTTCTAGAAGCGTAAAACCAAATTTATTCGATTACTATTGTAGCGTTACATCTGTTAATATTAGTTTTCAAGACATCAAGTCAATCACATCTTATTTTATAACATTTTATAGCTATGAACATTGAATTAAAAAATCATATTAATATTTTTTCGAGCGACTTTAACAATCCTTATTTCAATAATATTGAACAGCTACGAAATAATGAAGATAAATCTCAATTCATTTTAAAAATGATGAAAGCTGGGGTTCATTTTGGTCATAAAGTAAAAAAGTGGAATCCAAAAATGGAACCATTTATTTATCAAAAACTTCAAGGTATACATATAATTGATATTGTTCAATCGTATAATCTATTACGAAAAAGTTGTAAATTATTGTATCAACTTGCGGCAAACAAACAATATAATACAATTTTATTTGTTGGAACTCGTAAAGAATCTCCAATACCGAATTCTATTGTTTATAATGCATCGCGTTGTAATTCATTTTTTATAAACAATAAGTGGCTTAGTGGTATGTTAACTAATTGGGAGAATACTAGAAAATCTATTGATACTTTAAAGTATTTAAAATTTTACCAAAAGACAAATAATTACACTAAATTGTCTATGAAAATACGTAGTATGATTGATAAAAAGAAATCTAGATTAGAAAAGTATTTTGGTGGTATTCAAAATATGAGTCAATTACCAGATTTAGTTATATTGATTGGACAACAATCAGAAATAACTGCAGCACGAGAGTGTAGAAAATTAAAAATACGAAATATAACAGTACTCGATACTGATTGTAATCCTCAACTTGTTGATTTATTTGTTCCAGCAAATGATGATTCAAGTTCTTCATTAAATTTAATTTTAGGTGAATTTCAAATAGCCATTAATTTAGGAAGACAAGGATTTTGTAATAATATAGATTTTAACCAGTCATCTGCTATTTTCAATATGTTTTAAAGTTCGAAATCCGTTTCGTTACATGATAAAGTATAAATATGGTATAAAAAGACTGTCAAATCATGTAGCGAAGCGGATTTCGTATAGTGGTAATACCTTAGCCTTCCAAGCTAAAGCGAGGGGTTCGATTCCCCTAGTCCGCTTTTTCATGATAAAAAAGATTTCTAATTATGTCAAAGAACGTTATTCCAATAAATATTGTGGTGAATGTTACACGTGTTATTACAGTACTATTTTTAGTTAATTTTCCAATAAGTTTTTTTGTGCTCTTAATGGGAGTAATTCAAACTTCGTTAACTAAAAATAATATACTCAATATCTATTCTTCTGGTTTGTTTTTTACTTATAATCAAACAAAAGAATTGGCAAATTTATTGACAAGTAGTGTGATATTATACTTTTTCCTTCAGCTATAAGTCTGTAGCTGAAGGAAAAAGTATAATATCACACTGCCATCGGGATACTAACTCAATGGTAGAGTACTCGGCTTTTAACCGATTAGTTCTGGGTTCAAGTCCCAGGTATCCCATATATGTAATGTAAAACCAACTACTCTCTATCCGAAATAATATTAATTATTGCGCCAGTCCCACCTGGAATTAATTTACCTAATATGACATTTTCTTTTAATCCACCCAAAAAATCCAGTTTTCCTTCTAAAGACGATTGGCTTAATACTTTAGTCGTTTCTTGAAAACTTGCAGAAGAAATAAAACTATCTGTTCTTAAAGACACTTTTGTAATTCCTAAAACTATTGGTTCGTAAGTTATTCTTCGATAATGAATACTTTGATTAATACGTTCAATTCGTGAGAAATTAACAAGCTCACCCTCTAATAACCCTGTCTCTCCTCCATCGACAATCTTGACTTTTGAAGTCATCTGTTTTACAACAATTTCAAAATGTTTACGCGAAATTAAAATGCCTTGAGAACAATATACACGACAAATACCATCAATAATAATTTTTTGGATCTTAGCATAACTTCTTTTAATTGCTCGACATAAAGATAATTTTTTATTGAAATGCAAAAAGAAAGCAAGCAATTTTAAATACAAATTATTCTGAATCGAATTACCTATTCCTTTCATCCCTTTTCTTGCTTCGAAAAAGTGCTCTATTTTTGGTATTCCCTGTACGATATCTCCGGTTCTCATTTTTCGGTATAATAATGTCATTATTGGCGATCCCATTTTAATAAAATCGCCGTTCCAAACATGAAAAATGCCAGTATTAGAAGAAAGTATAGGAAAACCTTTTCGTAAAATAAAATTATCCTGTTTTATTAGTAAAATTTTTCCTGAATTTTTTAAAAATTTTCCCGGAGCAATTTTGGAGTTTGAATCGATTAAAAAATTTTGTTGAAATTTAATTTTTATTAATTTAGATTTTGATATGAAATAATTTGAGGAAATTATCAAACTTTGTTGATTTTGTTTACTTAGCCACGATAAATTGCATTTATCTTTTTTTGTAAGAATCAATATTTCATTATACAAAGTTTTTCGGTTTGTAAATTTTATTAAATTTTGACTAATCACTTCACCTTCATAAGGGCTTAAAAAAGAAATTGTTAAAACTGTTGAATATTTTGGTATCCAATCTAAATGATTTTTAGAAAACTGAAAATTATTTGTTCTCTTGTTAAACAAATTTTTGTTCTGTAATGCGCGTTTAAATATTTGATTAATCAAAGATGATTGAAAAACAAAATTTAGAGAATTTTTTGGTTTTACTAACATATTTTTATATAACTTTGATTTTTCAAAGATTGCATTTGTATGAACTTTTAAACGATTTAAAATTTTATTAGCGCTAAACTTTACCCCTTTATTTTTGACACGAATAATTAATGAATGTGTATTAGGTTTAAAATAAGACGATAGTAAAGGTGGTAATTTAAAATAAAAGTTTATAGTTGTTTGTTTATACGCAGATAAGAAATTAAATTGTGTTGAGTTTCTTTTATTAAAATTTAAAGATTTAAATGAAAATAATTTTTCACTATAAGAAAGATATTTATTCTCAAAGAAAATATTTTTTGAACGGTTTTGAGAAAGTGAAGAAAAAATTGTTTTAGATTTAGAAAATAATAATTGATTATAATTAATATTTTTTAAGATAGGAAATTGATTGACTTTTTTTAGTGAATTATATAAAACATAAGGAATTTTTAAATCTAGATCTGAAATCAAAGAAATAGATAAATGATTATCGATATTAAAATTTTTTACTGAAAATATTTTTGGTTTAGAAGAATCAAAGATATTATTAGTCATTTTCGTTTTTAAATTGTAAGAAGGTAAAAAATTACTTTTCGATTTAATATGAAAAAATGTTCTAAAAAAAATTTTTTGTTTTAATTTCCAAAACGGGAGTTTTGATAAAACAGTTTTATATTCTTTAAATAATCGTGACATTTGAATTTCTTCAAGATAAAAATAACTATTAGAAAAAAAAGTTACATCTTTTAAATTTTTTGTTTTTAAAAATTTATTTTTATTTTCATCATTCAAATTTGAGAGATATAAGTTTCCATCATAAATTTTAATTTTTAAACTTTGTCTAAATGTATATATTCCAATATTATTCAAGTTTGTCTGAATAAAGTTTTTAGAGTTATTTGGCAGTATAAATTGTGTATATTGTAACTTTAATGTTTGCAATCCATTTTTGTCATTTATATATTTATTAAACGGATAAATATTTAATAAAGTTGTATTCGAAGGAGTAATATTAATAAAATGACTATTTAATATTAAATCTTTTTTATAAATTAATAAAAAGTTTTGCTTATTGATTTTTACAGGTACTATAGTTTGTGAACTAAAATTTGGAATAATTTTACTTACGAGTTTATCTTTTACAAATATCTTAAAATTGCAATTAAATTCAAAATAATCTTCTATTACACTTTGTATTATTGAAATTAAAGTCATTAAAAGGTCCTGATTTTGAAATGAAGTTAATTTTATATAAAACTGTTTAAAAATATTAACAATTTTTGATAACTTTTTATCTTTTATAAGATTTGGTAAAACATAAAAATTTAATAAAGTAAAGATTAAATAGTTTTTTCTTATAAATTTTGTTTGAGGATTTATTTTAACTTTTAATTGTTTTTTATATAATAGAGAATCAAATTGAAGTTGGATTTTAGCGATATTATTTGGTTTAATTTCAAAAGGCTTACTTTTATAATTTAAAGATTGAATAATATAATCATTGGTGAAGTATTTTATTGAAGAATATGGATTTAAAAATAAATTTTTTATATAATTTTTTTCTTTTTTTATTTCTATTTTTTTATAAAAAATTTTTGATTGATGATCTAAACTTATTGCAGAAATATGAAAAATTTTATTATTTATAAAAAGCACATTATCCTTCAAAAAAGATTTTTGATGAAAAAATAGATTTTTTTCTTTTTGTAAAAATGGTATTGGATTAGCTAATTTCGTCTTTTGATTCAATTTAACACTACTCTCATATTGTAAAATAGCACTATCATTGACATAAAAATATGGAATAAACCAAGTCAAGGAATCACAATTATTTTTCTGTAAAGACATTTCATCATATTTTAAGTTTGTATTTTTCGTTAATTGTTTAACAAATACATTTTGTTGAGCCATTGATATATTTTTATTTACTTTGATTTTACAAAGTTTATTTGAAGGAATAATAAATTTTGATGTTACCAAATGGGTTTTTGTAATCCGTTTTATGCGTCGTATTTCATAATTTTTATTAGTTGATGAAGATAAAAAAGAATTATTTTCTAATATCTTTATATTATCTAATGAAATTTCATATAAAGGATAATCCATGAAAAGAAAAAATTGATCTTTTTTGGAAAAATCATTAGATAAATTTTTTTTATTCTTTCTTATTAAAAGACTACGCATAAAAGAAGATGTAGGATTTAAAAGATCAATTTGACCTAAAGGAAATTTATAAGAAACAAAATCGCCAATTTGAGGAAAAACTTTAAAAGGAAATAATGGTCGATATACTTTCCCATATAATACCCAAATTCGTGATTTTCTTTGTAATTTATTTAACGAATATCTTGATAAATTAAAGTTATCAAAATAGACTTCTCCCTCAACTTTTGAGTTGACCATGTATTTTGCTTCAATTTGTTGATCATTAGATACATTATTTGATAGTTGTGCAATAAGTTCATTAAATTTTACTTTTTGTTGGTTTTTTTTGAAAATTAATGTTTGAGAGTGAACTTTAAATTTTTTTGGTAATGAAATACGATTTATGGATTGATTCTTTTTTGTCAATAAAGGTAGAATTGTAATCCACCCACCTTTTTTAACAAAAAAGGCTTGTTGATTTTGTTGTGTTACTACAGTATTTCCTTGTAGAGACGTAGAATACAAAATTATTCCATCAAATGGTGCATACATCTGTTCTGTTACCCCACCAGAGAAAACTCCTCCCGTATGAAAAGTACGCATTGTTAATTGTGTTCCTGGTTCTCCAATAGATTGAGCTGCGATAACACCAACAACTTCTCCTAATGATGTTAACTTAGAATGAGCTAAATTCCATCCATAACACAATTGGCATATTGTTAAATTTGAGGATTGACAACTTAGACAGGATCTTACAAAAACTCTCTCATAGCGTTTTGATAATAATAGAGCTATTTTTTCATCAATTTGTTGATTACGTATAGCTTTAGGATTCGTCATCATATCTTCTCCAAGTGTTCGCCCATAAAGTTGGTCTTTTAAAGAAAGAATAATTTCTTTATTTTGATACAAATTAGATAAAAAGATTCCTTGTTTTGTGCCACAATCTAATTCTGATATAATAACGTGTTGTGTTGTATCAACTAATCGGCGGGTTAAATACCCCGCTGTTGCTGTTCTTAAAGCTGTATCTACGACTCCTTTTCTTGCTCCATAACAAGAAATCAAATATTCAGTTACACTTAACCCTTCTCGAAAATTACTTTTTATTGGTAAATGAATAATTTGTCCATTTGGATCTGCCATTAATCCTCTCATACCTATAAGTTGTCGTACTTGAGAAATATTCCCTCTTGCTCCAGAAAAAGCCATCATATAAATAGGGTTTAACTTATTTATAGTTTTAAACTTTCCATTGATATCTTTTTTTAGAATTTCGCTTATTTTTTGCCAATTATCTATTAAATTTTGTGATTCATCTACTTCACTTATTTTTCCCAATTCAAATTGTTTTTTTATATTTTGGATTTCTTGATTCGTTTGTTTTATTAATTTATATTTTGTAGAAATCGTTTGCAAATCATCAATACCTAAAGAAATTCCTGCATTCGTAGCATATGTAAATCCTAAATTTTTTAAATCTTCAGCCAAATGAATCATTTTATTTTGACCAAAATTAATTATGCACCAAATTAAAAGTGTCTTAAGTTTGCCTTTATTAAATGATTGATTGAAAAAACTTTTTTTCATATTATAATTCTATGTTTAATTGAAAGTTAAAAAATGGATATAATTTAAATACTTAATAATTTTTCATTAAAAATAACTCGCCCTACTGTAGTTCGCAAATATTGACCTATTTGATACCCTTGACTGTTAAAAATAAATTCAAAATTATTATACTTTAAAGAAAAGTTACCGTTTTTATGAAAGATGAATTTTTGCAATTTTGTAGTTTGATTTTCAGGTAATATTTTTTTGTGCCATTTAATCCATACAGATGTATGAATTTGAATTTTATGCTGATTATAGGCTTTAATAACATCATTAATAGTCGTAAAATAAAGATGCTTATGATTTTTTGTTTTATTAAAATTTGAGTTTTCTATAAGCCAAGGACTTGTTGAAATTAATTCAGATGTTAAATAATAGCACCCTAACACAACATCTTGACCCGGTGTTAAAACAGGAGATCCCATTGCAGAAAATAAAATATTATTCCTAGACCACATAAGTTTCCATGATTCTGCCCTAGCTTCAAAAGATAAAGGAATATGCATTCCCATTTGATCACCATCAAAATCAGCATTAAAAGCAGGGCAAACTAATGGATGTAAGCGAATGGCTTTCCCTGTAACTAATTTAGGTTGAAAGGCTTGTATCCCTAATTTATGTAATGTTGGAGCACGATTTAATAGTACAAGATAATTTTTTAATATAATGTGAATAGTTGAAATAATTGTATTTGTTTTTGAAGTGATTAATTTTTTGGCACCAGGTAAAGTTTTAGTTATTCCACTTGTTATTAAATATTGAACGATAAAAGGATGAAATAATTCAATTGCCATTTTAAGTGGAATTCCACATTCATGTAATGATAAACTTGGATCTACAATAATGACAGATCGACCTGAATAATCAACCCGTTTTCCCAATAAATTTTGTCTAAATCTACCTTTTTTCCCTTTTAAGACATTTGAAAGAGACTTTAGTGGTTTATTATCTCCTTTTTTTGAGTTATCTTGTTGTATTAATTCGTCAACACTTTCTTGCAATAAACGTTTTGTATACCGAACTTCTTCTACAAAATCGCTAAATGAGGTGTTTTTATAAAATTTATTTAATCTTATATTTCGAAGTATTATTGTTTGATAAGATTTATTTAAGTCTGAAACTGCAATTTTATTAACTCCTAAATCAACAATAGGACGTAAGTCTGGAGGTAATACAGGCAATGCGGATAAAATTAACCACTTGGGTTGTAATTTTGCTTGTCGGAAATAAACAATTAATCTCAACCTGCGAAATATTTTATTTTTTTGCCAGTGTAATTTTTTGACTTTTTTCTGAAATGCAAGTAGTTGGTTTTTATTGAAAAAACAATTTAAGAATAATCCAGATAATTCTTTAATTTCTTCTTTAATTTCAAATATTTCAAATCTAATTTGGCGTTCCAAATTTAATAACTGAAAATTGTAATCGAAGTATTTCAACCAATTTTGTAAAATTTTTGTACCAAATAGAAATGTATTTTCATAATTTTTCTCTTTTTCTATTTCATCAAATGGGTTAACTTTAATAAAATTATCTTGTATTCTTTGTTTATATTTTAAATACCAAATAATAATATTCCAATGCTTTTTAGCTTCCCATTGAAATGAATAAGAAAGTGAATAAAATTTATTAACTGTGACATATAAATAGTCGAAATTTTTTATCAATTCATTATTATTCCTATTTTGTATAATATATGCCGATTTTTTATAACATTTTAGATATGAAATTAAATCTTTCTGAATATAAAGAGAGTACTTAAGTCTTATTTTATTTTGATTATCTAAATTTTCGTGTATACAGAATAAAGGATTCGAATTACGAGTATTTCGAAGAGGTATTTTTAATGTGTTTTTAAAAACAATTTCATCTGTACAATAAACTATAGAATCAATACATTTTGATGAAAGATCTAATAAAACAGAAATATATTTTATATACCAAATATGTACTACTGGAGAGACCAATTTTATATATCCCATTCTATTTCGCCTAACTTGTGATGATACAAATTCAATACCACATTGTGCGCAGAATCCAATAAACTCATTTTCATATCTTTTTCCACATGCACATTCAAAATCTTTAACTGGACCAAAAATTTTTTCACAGAATAACCCTTTGTTTTCTGGTTTTAATGTTTTATAGTTGATTGTTTGAGCTGTTTTGATTTCCCCAACAATTTCACCGTTGGGTAATTTTCGAGATCCTTGTTGAATTATTGATTGTGATGATGTAATTGCAATTTGAATTGATTGAATTGATGAACGTTGAAATTTTTGTATATAATAATATTCCATAATTAAACAATTAACCTTCTCTTTTATAGTCTTAATATTTTTTAGTAAAAAATTTAAAATTTAAGCATAAAGATTGAAGTTCTCGAATAAGAACTTTAAATGTTTCTGTAGTACCAAATTTGATAGTCTTATTATTTAGTATTGAACTTATTACTTTTTGTCGACTTTTAATATCATCTGATTTGATAGTTAATATTTCATGCAATATATACGAAGCACCATATCCTTCAAGAGCCCAAACTTCCATTTCGCCTATACGTTGCCCTCCTTTTTTAGATTTTCCTTTTAATGGTTGTTGTGTTACTAATGAATATGATCCTGTTGATCTTGCGTGAACTTTTTCTTCCACAAGATGAATTAACTTTAATATATAAGCTTTACCTACTGTTATTGGTTGATCAAATTCTAATCCAGATACAGAATCGGTAATTGTATTTTTTCCTGGATGTCGAAGATTCAATAGCCATTGATTTCCTGTTTTAATACGACAAAAATAAAGCTTTGAATAAATTAAATTTCGCGAAGATTCAAAACCAAAAGATTCATCAAATGGCAATACTTTAAACCTTTTATTTATATAAAAACTAGATAATCCTAAAAGGCATTCTAATACTTGTCCAATGTTCATTCGTGACGGCACCCCTAAGGGGTTTAAAATAATATCTAATGGTGTTCCATCTATTAAATACGGCATGTTATATTCTTCTACAATTTTTGAAATGATACCTTTATTACCATGTCTTCCTGAAATTTTATCGCCAACTTGTATTAAGCGATTCTGCATTAAATGAATTTTTATTAACTGCGTATTATTTGATATTACATCTAACTTTGGTGATTGTTGTAAATTAAAATATTTATGATCAACTGAAGTTATTCTACCTCTTTTGTATTTAGGTACTCGTAGTGAAGTATTTCGGTAGTTTTGACTTTGTTTCTTTAGAATTTCATAAAGTAATTTTCTATATGGTGATGAAGTATTTTTTTCAACAGGCATTAATTTTCCGACTAAAATATCTCCACTATAAACCATTGACCCGATTCGTATAATTCCATTACTAGTTAGTTTTTTTCTTTTTGAAAAAGACACGTCTCTTAAATTACGCGTTAAAATTTCATTATTTTTATTATTTTCTTTAATTTCCGTTTCAAACTTTTCAATATGTGTTGAAGTGTAAACATTTTTTGTAACTAACGAACGACTTAAAACAACTGCATCTTCAAAATTATACCCTTTCCAAGAAATATATCCTACAAATAAGTTTTTTCCTAAAGACAACTCGTTATTATAACAGGAAAAACCATTTAATAATGAATTTGTATTCAGTAACCATTGACCTTCGTTAACAGTAATTCTATTTGTTGTACATGTTCCTTGATTGGATGAATTATATTCTTTTATTAGATAATTTACTTTTTGTGATTTAATTATTGATTGATAATTTTCAAATTTTATCATTTTTCGATTCTTGATTGATAAGGTTAAGTGCTTGTATTTTAGTATTTTTAATGGTTGAAAATTTGTTTGAAACGAAAATGGTGTAGGAGAACATTTAATAATATTTGTATCTTTTTTTATATTAAACTTTTTATACTGGTTTATACTACTGTAAACCATTACATGTTTCGAACTTACAAAATTTATCAATCCGGAAGAGACTGCTTTTATATTATCTTCTAAATCATTAAATATTTTTGACTCCAATCCAGTACCTACTAAACAACATTCTGATTTAATTAAAGGAACTGCCTGACGTTGCATATTCGATCCCATTAATACACGGTTTGCATCATCATGTTCCATAAAAGGGATTAAAGATGTAGCAATAGATAACATTTGTATAGAGCTAATTGAAATGAAATCGATATCTGTAAATTTAATTTCTTGTAATTGTCCTTTAACACGAGATGGTAATTTATATTTTGATAAAAAACCGATTCTAGATTTTTTTACATCATACGGTATAATGTTGCTTTTATCTTCTTGATCTGCTGGAATATAATGAACTCCCATCTCAAAAAGTACTTGTCCATTACATACTCTAAAAAGTGGTGTTTGAAGACTCCCTTCATTGTATATATTTGAAAACATAGCAAACGAATTGACTAATCCAGCGTTTTTTCCTTCTGGTGTTTCAATAGGACAAACTCTACCATATAGTGTTGGATGAATACTTCGAATTGTCATAGTTGCTGTATCACGACTAACACCCCCGGAACCTAATGAACTTATTCGCCGTTTATGCGTTAATGATGACAGAGGATTAACTTCGTCCATAAACTGCGATAATGGATTAGTTCCAAAAAATTCACCAATTGTACTATTAATTAAATTCGATGAAAAAAACTGTTCAATATTTTGATTTATTGAAGAATTTACAAGTTTTTCTTTAATCGATTTGTAAAATCTTAATACTCCAATTGTTAATTGTGTTTGAACTAATTCACCAACAATTTTGACTCTTTTATTTTTTAGATTATCTATATCATCAATTTCTTCGATTTTAAATTTTGTTTTTATCAAAAAATCAATAATTATTAAGAAATCAACAGGGGTTAAAGTTAATTTTTCAGTACCTCTTAAAACTTTGAATTTATTATTAATTTGTAATCTTCCTTTATCCCCTAAACTATAAAAGTTTTTATTTAAAAATCTCTCTTGCAATGGTATTTTAGTTTTATTCCAATTATTTCTTAGAAAATCTAAATTAGATATATTTTCAATATTTTTCTTTGCATGTTGCTGTGAATCGATTTCATTAGTTGAATTTTGCTGATTAATTAGAGGAAAAGTGAAAAATTTTAATAGTGTTTTTTGTCTTATACCAAGGGATTTTAAAAACAATAAGGCAGGTATTTTTTGCATTTTTTTGAGTTTCATCCATATATTGTTTTTTGTGTCAATTTCTATACGTAACCAATTTCCACGTTCAGCAATAATGTCTGCATAATAGTTACCCTCAATTTCTTTAAAACTTTTTATTTGTGGTTTATTAACTTCTTTATGATAATAAACACCTGGAGCTCTAGTTATTTGACTCATAATTATACGAGGAGATCCATTAGTTATAAAATGACACTTATTAGTCATTATTGGTATATTAGTTAATACTACCCATTTTGTTTGTATATGCTTAGTTTTTAATTTAACAGGTATTATCAATTCAGAATTAAACGTTTTTGACAAAATTATGCATTCGTTACTTGTATATCGAGGCAAATTAAGTTGATAATATGACGTATAGAAATAAATAGTATTTTTTTTCAACCTATTTTGATTTTGTAATAAATTCAACTCTTCAATTTCTCTTTTGATACCATATTCCAAAAATTTAATAAAGCTTTCTCGCTGAATTTTTAATAAATTAGGAAAAAATAGTGGAGTTATGTACATATGTTTTTGATTTTCCAATTTGCTTTTTTATTAATAAAATTATTATACTATATAATTTAAATTTTAAATTACCTAAAAATTATGATAATAAATTGTTATCATTTTTGCGCAGATGGTGTGGCCAAGTTGGTAAGGCAAGAGATTGCAAATCTCTCATTTCCCCAGTTCGAGTCTGGGTACCATCTAATAAACTAATGAATAATAATTCATAAGCGTTTTATAAGTTTTTAACTTAATTCTTTTCAAGATCTATGATGGATTCGTTATCTTTTAAGCTACCATGCTGCTACTTTTATGTTCTGACAAAGTATCTTAAAATTTTCAATCACCATAGACCCATGTTTATACAGTAATGTTATAATCAATTATAAGTGATAGCACAAATGTCGTGTCAATATGTTTATCTAAATCCTACAGATGCTTGCCAAACAAATGCAAGTAAAAAGAAGAAAACAGGAATAGCTGGTAATACATTAATTAATGGATAAAATATGCTGTAAATTTCTGGTAAACGCGCAATTAAAGTAATCATAAATAAGTCCTCCTTATTGATTTCTATAGTATCTCATTATTGAGAAAACAAAAACAGTCTTATATTTATCTAACGATTTAATTAAATACTAAAATTCCTATCAATACTTTTGTCCTTTGTATTGACTTAACAATATTCTAACAAATTTAATATAATTTTGTAAAGTTTTGTTGTGGTTAGAGAGAGAGGGATTCGAACCCTCGATACATATAATTTGTATAACAGATTAGCAATCAGTCGCTTTCAACCACTCAGCCATCTCTCCAAGAAATAAAAAAGCCTTTAGCCATAAAAAATCCTTCTGAATACATTATATATTACGAATAAAAGAACTAATTCACACAATATGTTATAACATATTGTGTGAATTAGTTCTTTTATTCGTAATATATAATGTATTCAGAAGGATTTTTTATGGCTAAAAAGGGAATGATAGAGAGGGAAAAGAAACGACAAAGACTTGTTTTAAAATATAAAGAGACAAGAAACTTAATTAAGAATGATATTAAATTTAGCGATTCATTTGGAAAGACTCTAATTCTAAGTAAAGAACTAGAAAAACTTCCTTTTAACAGTATGCGAATTCGACTACGTAATCGTTGTTTTGTGACAGGCAAACCACGAGGTTTCTATAGAGATTTTGGTCTATCTCGTAATATGTTACGTTTCATGGGTCACGAGTGTTTGGTACCTGGACTTGTTAAAGCTAGTTGGTAAAAATATTTAGTCAACTAATTGAACAATTTTCGTTTCTATTCTTAATTAAGAATAGAAACGAAAATTGTTTTTTTGCGGGATAGAGCAATATGGTAGCTCGCAAGGCTCATAATCTTGAGGTTGCAGGTTCGAGTCCTGTGCCCGCCTTAATATTATTATGTTATATAATGATAGAACAGCTTATCTATAGAAAGGTACACGGGATATAGCGCAGTCTGGTAGCGCTTCTGTTTTGGGAATAGAAAGTCACAGGTTCGAATCCTGTTATCCCGATTCTTGTTCCACAAGAAAAATACTACGTCTTTAGTTCAGTTGGTAGAACGTAGGTTTCCAAAATCTAATGTCGTGGGTTCAAGTCCTACAAGACGTGTTAACTTATTTTTTTTCAATTTTTGCCAAGAGTCAGATTTGAACTGACGACACAAGGATTTTCAGTCCTTTGCTCTACCAACTGAGCTATCCTAGCTTAATTCTGCCACGTAATTTATAGCATATGGTTCATACACAGGATTAGGTTCATCAATCTAGATAATGTATTAATACCATATCTATAGGCTATTTTTCGTATCAATTTAATTGATACGAAAAATAGCCTATAGATATGGTATTAATACATTATCTAGATTGATGAACCTAATCCTGTGTATGAACCATAAAATAAAATTCCTAGTAATCCAAGTGCTAGTGAACCTACTACAAAACCAATAATCCATAACGGAATTCTTCCTGTTGTTCCCTTAAATAATGATGTCATAATGTCTTTATTTTTTTATAATATTAATAGGTTTATTTACTTTTTATTTTAATTAAAAATATAACTTGAAAATAATACTGCTAATACAAAGATTAGCAAAAGCCCCCAATATAAACTTGTACGATTAAGTTCAACGTTTTGTTTGTTAGGATTTGATCTACTCATAATTAAAGCCTTCTTAAATTAAACATTTAACTATACTGCTTTGATGATTTATTTTATCATCGTGAATAACAACCTTGGTTTTTTATCGTTGGATGAACTGCATTGATGTTATTGATCCAATGAAAAATACAGTAGGTACTGCTAAAGCATGTACAGCTAACCAACGGAAAGTAAAAATTGGATAAACTACAGGTTTCTTGTTTCTAATAATATTTGATTTTTTGTTATATAATTTCATGCTTATTTCCTCCACTTTTTAATAGATTAATTATAATTTTCCAAATCTGTCTAATACAATTGGCGCTTCTTGTTGACCATTAGTAAAGTACTCATTTGGTCTTGGACTACCAAATACATCATAAGCCAAACCTGTACTTACAAACAACCATCCTGCGATAAAAAGTGACGGTACTGTTATACTATGAATAATCCAATATCTGATACTAGTTAAAATGTCCGAGAAAGGTCGTTCTCCTGTTGTTCCAGCCATGGTTTCATCCTCCAAATTAATGATTATGCAAACTATTTAATTAAACAGTTTTATTAATAAATAAATAAAAACGTTTTGTATATAATTTAAGTTGTTATTAGCGAGTG
>ERZ1740072.158-NODE-158-length-31023-cov-17.290074_pt1 | contig 31023 bp, 26 predicted proteins | sample MGYA00581733_ERZ1740072 | MGnify/ENA primary metagenome ERZ1740072 (study PRJEB43018, sample SAMN04849741) | marine metagenome | isolation source: floating plastic debris | place: Pacific Ocean | collected 2008-08-30 | study: EMG produced TPA metagenomics...
CCCCTACGGGGTTTGCGTTATCAATGGCGCTATCGATGTCGGTCCTTGTTAATCGTCGATTTATCCAAGCTAGGCAGCTGACTGGAGTTGCGATAGTCCTGCTGTTGGCCTTGCCATCTGTGTCTGACCAGGGGCATACGCGGGCTGTGGATCATCAGTTCTCCGACGATGACATTGAGCTGGTCGCCAATGAGCATGACCAATGAGGTGAGAAATAGCCATAGCAGCAAAATGATGACGGTACCAATGGCACCGTAAACCTTGTTGTAATTGCCAAACTGGGCGACGTACATACGGAAAGATGCCGACAATAGTGCCCAGGATAGGGCTGCGAGGGCGGCCCCTGGCATGAGGGGTTTGCCACGGGTCCAGCGGCTGGGACCAAAGCGATAGACAAAGGCAAACGCAGACGACACAATCCCTAGGGCTAAGGGCCACGTCAGCAGTCGCCAAATGGTCAGCACCCACTGTCTGATGGTTTCACCGCTTTGCTGGGCAAGGAGTTGGATAACGCCGTCACTGATAAACACCAGATAGGAGGCGGTCATGAGCAGCAAAATTGTGCCAATGGTGAGACCAATAGATAGCAGCCGAGCTTTCCAAAAGGGGCGACGCTGCTCAGGTGGGATCTGATGGATTTCATCTAGGGCACGCATGGCGGCGCTAATAGCCCCCGAAGAGGCCCACAGGGCAATGACAAAACTGACAGAAAATAGTCCCTTGTTTTCCCCATCGCTGACTTCTTCGGCAAAGTTTTGGATCAGGTCATTGACGGCCCCCGGAGCAATCTCACTGAGGCTCATGGCCAGCCGGTTAAATGTATTTTCTAAGGACTTGACCAAACCAATGGCCGTCAGCATGGCCAGAATGCCAGGAAAAAGACCTAGCATGGCGTTGTAGGCCATTTCTGAGGCTAAACTGGGCAACCGGCGCTGTAGCGTAGCTCGGATCACCGCTTTGACGGTGTGGAGGTTGATATAGCTTAGAAAACGAAGAAATTCGAGTGGTGAGAACGTGCGCGAGATTCGGCGCAGCGGTTGCTGCTCGCAGTAGGTGGAATATAGCGTCTGACGCAGCGCAGAATGCAGCGGCCCAGTCTCTCGTTGGGGAAGGTTTGGCAAAACGTCTAGCTAGTCAACAAACATCTTTTCAAAATACAGATTTCTATCGGCATATCCACTAAGAATCTCAGAAATCTGTGTTTCTACCCCTCAGCACCTATTTGTAACATACCCGATTTCTATTAGCTGCTACGGACACGGTGACGCTATTTGTCGTGACCTATGGCAAATTGCTGAATTCACATGTTTAAGGAAAAGGTACCGCAAACGTCAGTCGGCGCCGACCATAGCTGTTGTTATTGATAGCTTTTAGCTGAAAACTAACGGGTTGGGCGGCAATACCCACCTCCTCGTAGGGGGAACACCGATCATCCTAGGCCGATGTCTTTGCCTAGAATGCAAACAGGCGCACATGCATCAGAGGCTTGGCTAATGCAACCATCAAATCCAAATCAGTTTACGGAACGGGCCTGGGCTGCGATCGCAACCACCACCGATCTGGCAAAACAGTGGCAGCATCAGCAGATTGAAACTGAGCATCTTATGCTGGCCTTGCTAGATGAAGATGGGTTGGCGAGTCGGATTTTGCAGAAGGCTGGTGCCTCCGTTGGGGACCTGCGCAGCGCCACCGAAGCATTTTTGCGTAAACAGCCCCAAGTAAAAGGGCAGAGTGACACCGTATATTTAGGGCGTTCGCTAAATATGCTGCTAGATCGCGCCGAAGCGTTTCGCAAAGAGTTTGAAGACGATTACATTTCCATCGAGCATCTGGTGCTGGGCTACCCAGAGGATGCGCGCTTTGGTAAATCCCTGCTGCGGGAGGCAACGATCGGTGCCAAGCAGCTCAGAACTGCTGTAGAACAAGTACGAGGCCATCAAAAGGTGACGGACCAAAACCCTGAAGGTAAATACGAAGCGCTAGAGAAGTATGGCCGTGATTTGACTGAGTATGCCCGTGAGGGACGGCTCGACCCAGTGATCGGTCGCGATGACGAAATCCGTCGCACGATTCAGATTTTGTCCCGACGGACAAAGAATAATCCGGTGCTCATCGGTGAGCCCGGTGTGGGTAAAACGGCGATTGCTGAGGGTATGGCCCAGCGGATTATCAATAATGATGTGCCTCAGTCGCTGCGCGATCGCAAACTCATCGCCCTAGATATGGGTGCTCTGATTGCCGGTGCAAAATATCGGGGTGAATTTGAAGAACGGCTAAAAGCGGTGCTCAAAGAAGTCACCGATTCCCAGGGCCAGATTGTGCTGTTTATCGATGAAATTCATACCGTTGTCGGTGCTGGAGCCACCCAAGGAGCCATGGATGCAGGCAACCTGCTTAAGCCTATGCTGGCCCGTGGTGAGCTACGCTGCATCGGCGCCACCACCCTAGACGAATATCGCCAATATATCGAAAAAGATGCGGCCCTAGAGCGTCGTTTTCAGCAGGTCTATATTGATCAGCCTACGGTTCCCGATACCATTTCCATCCTGCGGGGTTTAAAGGAACGCTATGAGCTGCACCACGGTGTCACCATTGCTGACAATGCCCTGGTGGCGGCGGCGACGCTATCCACTCGCTACATTAGCGATCGGTTTTTACCCGACAAGGCCATTGACTTGGTGGATGAAGCCGCTGCTAAGCTGAAAATGGAGATTACTTCTAAGCCAGAGGAGCTAGATGAAGTCGACCGTAAAATTTTGCAGCTAGAGATGGAACGTCTCTCGCTGAAGAATGAAACGAATGCAGGGTCTTTAGAGCGTTTGGATCGCCTAGAGCGGGAGCTAGCTAACCTCAAAGAAGAGCAGAGCACCCTTAACGCCCAGTGGCAGTCAGAAAAAGATGGCATTGATCAAATCCAGGTGATTAAAGAAGAGATTGATCGCGTCAATATCGAAATTGCCCAGGCGGAGCGTGACTACGATTACAACCGAGCTGCTGAGCTCAAGTACGGCAAACTGACGGAACTTCAAGAAAACGTCTCCCAAGCAGAAAATAAACTGGCCGAATCTCAAGCTAGTGGCCATACGCTGCTGCGAGAAGAGGTCACTGAGGCGGATATTGCTGAGATTATTTCAAAGTGGACCGGTATTCCCATTAGCAAGTTGGTGCAGTCGGAAATGGCCAAGCTTCTGCACCTGGAAGATGAACTGCATCAGCGAGTTATTGGCCAGGACGAAGCCGTTACTGCTGTGGCAGATGCAATCCAACGGTCGAGAGCTGGGTTGGCAGATCCCAATCGGCCTACGGCTAGCTTTATTTTCCTGGGCCCTACCGGTGTCGGTAAAACCGAACTGGCTAAAGCGTTAGCCAGCTACCTATTTGATACGGAAGAAGCAATCGTTCGTATCGATATGTCGGAGTACATGGAGAAACATGCGGTTTCTCGGCTGATTGGTGCGCCTCCGGGATATGTGGGATATGACGAGGGGGGGCAGTTGACTGAAGCCCTGAGGCGACGACCCTATTCGGTCATCCTCTTTGATGAGATTGAGAAAGCTCACCCAGATGTGTTCAACATTATGTTGCAAATTCTCGACGATGGGCGAGTTACAGATTCTCAAGGACGCACGGTGGACTTTAAGAACTCTGTGATCATCATGACGAGTAATATTGGTTCCCAGTACATCTTGGATGTCGCGGGTGACGATAGCCGTTATGAGGAGATGCGATCGCGGGTGATGGAGTCCCTTCGCTCCAATTTCCGACCCGAGTTTCTCAACCGCGTGGATGAGATGATTATCTTCCACAGTTTGCAGAAGTCTCAGCTACGAGAGATTGTTAAACTTCAAGCACAGGCGCTAGAGAAACGGCTGGCCGATCAGAAGATTGGCTTGTCCTTGTCGGAATCAGCCTTAGACTTCTTGGCAGATGTGGGTTACGACCCGGTGTATGGAGCCAGACCACTGAAGCGTGCGATCCAGCGAGAGTTGGAAACAACGATTGCGAAGGGTATTCTCCGGGGCGATTACAAAGGGGGGGACACCGTTGTTGTGGATGTGGAGAATGAGCGATTGGTGTTTAAGATGACCGTTGCTGTCTAACCTATCGCCGATAGGGTCCGTCTAACCTGCGGCTTTAAAAATTTGATATGTGAGGTGTAAATCCTGTTGAAAAATGGGATAAGACTTGAGGGTAAAGACTTTGATGTTTACCCTCAAGTCTTATTTTTTATCTTTTTATAATCTTGACTAAACGATAAACTTTTTATCGCTTTATGTTCTAGTTTACGTTTTCCTCCTAGAACGAATTTTTGTCTGACGTATAACGGAATGTGTATCAAACCAGCTTATTTTGCTAATTTTTTCTACATATATTGCGAGAATGAATAAATTTGCTGCTTCTGTTGCACTGTCCGCAGGTATTGCTGCTGTATCTTCTTTGACCGCCGCTGCCCCTGCCTCTGCCCTGTCCTTTACAGAGGGTGGATTGACCTATGAGGTGTTCGTAGAAGAAACGACGTTTGATGATTTGCGTGGAAGAGAGGAGTTTGAGGCCTTAGTGCCGTGGTTTGGTAATGAGGACCTGGCGCGAACCATCGCAACTGCCGCTAGTGATGCCTTTATCGAGGGGAATGAAGAACTAGGGGTGCCTGGTGGTTTTTTCGGTCCTTTTTTCGCGTTTGGTGTAGATGAAAATGGGAGTGTCGAGTTCACCACCTACATCAATAATGAGGGTCGTTTAGAGAATGCAGGAAAAATCAACTCTGATAAGGACGCTTTTTATGCCGTGGTAGATCTTAATGCTTCTCCGGATGGCACAGCGGCTGTTCCCACACCTGCTCTTTTGCCTGGTCTTGTTGGTATGGGGTTAGCCGCTATCCGAAAACGAAATCAGGTCTAGGGGACCTGATCGCGCCCATTCAATTAGCAACGGCGAAATTGAATTTAGCTAAGCAACGCAGGTAGCAGTGGTCCTTTTGCTTTAGGCCTACCCATTAACTGAGGCAGTAATTTATGCAACAGCTGAATCAGGGGCACAGTGACCACAAAACTGATTAGGGTAATGCCGATGCAAAATACGGTAACTATCAGCCAATTCTCAAAAATTGATAGGCCAATTTTGCCGATCATAGGCTTGGCAATATCCATAAAGAAGAAATTCATCCCTAATAAAATTAGGGTGCTCTTCCCGATAAATGTAATGCCTTTGATGCCTGGCAGGCTGATGGCTAGCAAAATGACAAAGAGAGACCCCGTAATGGCTGTGATGGAAAATAAAAAGAGATTGCCGTAGCTGGTTAATGCCAGGGCTACCATATTTCTGGGATCGAGAAAGGGGCCTTGGTTGAGATTAAATGTGGCTACGGTGACAACGAGGGTTAATCCTAGACCAACATATCGGTTGAGTGGCTTTTCAAACCACTCAACCATTCCCGACTGCCTCAAAATAAATCCGAACTGGTAAAAACTGAGGCCTACCAGGGCTTCATTAAAATACCAAGTACGTAAACCCTGAAAGGGTAAGTTTGCATTAATGCTTTGGTGCAGCCCTAAATAGTAGCCAACTATCAGGGTTACGATGGCGAGACCACATCTTTTCCAGAGATTGTCCTTGGTTAGCGGGTAAATAAGATGGTTGAGTAGTTCGACTGTAAATAAGCAGAATAAAAACCAGGTGAGAAAATTACCAAACGGATACCCAGTCAAAATGTTGATCAAGATGGTGGGTACAGAATAACGTTCCCCAAACCCGTTGTTGCTACGTACTATGTGATCGACAAAGTAAATGCCGATGGCAAAAAAATTGAAAAATAGGGCGGGTACAATCCGCGTTAATACTTTTTGATAAATAAATGAGCCGAGGGATTGTTCTTTGTATTTATAAACAAACCCCGAAAGGATAAAGAACAGCGGCATATGAAATGCGTAGATAAACTTATATTGCTTATATGCTGCTGTTTCTGCTAAGTAGCCTTGATGTTCTGCTATTTTTTCGACAAAGTGGCCGTAGTAAACAAGAAACATGCCATAGGCTTTGGCCATGTCTAGCCAGGGCAATCGCTTACTTGATTTAGGCGTATTGAACTGGTCAGTTAATCGATCAGAACTGTTTCCGGATATAGACGGAACCATAGCGTAAAACTTTTTTAATAGATGGAGTACGCCAGATCCTGTTTTTGGGCATGTGGCGATAGAAACCTGTGCATGCTTACACAGATGCTATGTTCTGTCTTTTAGTTCCAGCTGATCTATGGTGAGTGTCTGATATAGCTTTTCTGCTGTTGCCGCTGTCAGGTTAGCGAGGGCATGGGGGCTGACTAAAGGCATTTATAAATTGAAATCGCTAACCTAAGTTGCCATCGACCATGATGTAGCTTCTCCTTTGGTGGGATGCATCCGTCGAGGGCTGTATTTTTATTGGCCTACATTGCCCGCTTGCTGTCCGATGAAATCGCGGATGGTTTCCCAAATGGCTGCTGGGCCAATGCCAAAGAAAAGCTGCAGCCCGAGTAAAATGAGTGCTGCTAAAAATGCCGTTTTGAGGGTTGCTTTGACTACATTGAGCAGCCAGGTAAAGACCAGGATTGAGATAAAGACGGCACCAATGACAACCACAATTTCCATGGGCGGTGATTCCTGTTAAGTTCCTGGGCAAAGTTTTTACCCTGGCCAATCTTAACCTAGGGCCACTACCTGACGCTGGGTCAGGGTATCGCTGACGGCAATCACTTCTGCACGAGCCCACTGGTCGGCATCGAGGATGTCTTGGAGTGAGGGGGTGGCGGTGAGATGGTCGCGGTTGCGATCGCACACTTTCTCAATCACCTTTGGAATATCCAAGTAGTGAATCTTCTCATCTAAGAACATGGCCACCGCCTGCTCATTGGCTGCATTCAGTACAGCCGTCATGGAGCCACCGGCCCGACCGGCTTCGTAAGCCAAATTAATACAGGGATATTTGGCGTGATCTGGTTCTTTAAATGTGAGCGTAGCCAACTGAGCCAGATCCAACGGTTTCCAGTCGGTAAAGATGCGCTCAGGCCAGGAGATGGCATAGAGCAGTGGCAGCCGCATATCGGGCCAGCCTAGCTGCGCCAGCATCGACGTATCCTGGGTTTCAATCAGTGAATGAATGATGCTCTGGGGATGGATCAGCGTATCAATGTGGTCATAGTCCATGCCAAACAGATAATGGGCTTCGATCACCTCTAGACCCTTATTCATCATGGTGGCGGAGTCGACGGTAATTTTGCGACCCATGGACCAGTTAGGATGCTTGACGGCATCGGCAACGGTGACATCCTTGAGGCGTTCCACAGGCCAGTCACGAAATGCACCGCCAGATGCCGTCAGAATAATGCGACGTAGGCCACCCTCCGGCAGCCCCTGTAAGCATTGAAAAATAGCAGAGTGCTCAGAGTCAGCGGGTAGCAGCTTCACCCCATGCTTTTCCACCAGAGGTAGTACCACCGGACCACCGGCAATCAAGGTTTCTTTATTAGCGAGGGCAATATCTTTGCCAGCTTCGATGGCGGCGATGGTTGGCAAAAGTCCGGCACAACCCACAATGCCCGTGACCACGGCTTCCGCATCACCGTAGCGAGCCACTTCTACGATGCCGTCTGCCCCTGCCAGGATCTGCGGCTGAGGATCAACATCAGCAATGGCGTCCTTTAGCTCAGCCAGCTTGCTCTCATCTCGGATGGCAACAATCTCTGGCTTAAACTGGCGCACCTGCTCGGCCAGCAATGTAACGTTACGACCGGCTGCAATGCCGACTAAGCGAAACTTATCGGGATTGTGTTGAACGATATCTAGAGTTTGGGTGCCGATGGAGCCAGTGGAGCCGAGCAGAGTGATTGCCTTCACAGGAATTGCCTATTGCTAAAGGTCTACAGCTGACCGGGAATGCGCCTGGTCGCCCTACTAATACGTTGTGCACATAGTTCACACCATTAATGAGCGCTGGAAGCTTGGGATAGCAACAGCTATGTGCGGAATAAGCCGATGACTGTATTGATCGGCTTGCTATAACTATAGATTCTTAACGTCTTTTCACAAAATCTTAAGCAGATAGGTTGAGCAGATAACTCGTGGATAGTGAGTCACCCGCTTTTAGAAAACACGACCATAATTAACGTAAGGAGATCGCTAGCTGAACCGTCTCAAATTATGGAAGCTTTTTCACCCGTTCCACCCCAGTGGACAGAGCCCGCTACTCATGCCCTAACGTTTTGCTGTCCGCGATGTGGTGAGGCTGCGGCAGTAGCCACTGCCGTTTGGATTAACCGCCGTGCCCCCGTGTATACCCACAATCACAAGCGTAAATGGCAAGAGTTTTATCACTGCGAATGTGGCACTGCTTGGTGGGGGTGGAGCAGCGATCGGCCGCCGAATCCCTGGCAGGTCAACGATTCACCTGAGCTACCACCGCCCAATTTGGACCCCCTCACGGGGTTAGGGGATAGTTGGGGTAGTTTTGACTCCTAACATCGCCTCATGCCCATTCTTGTATTTGGCAGTCTCAATATGGACCTGGTGGCCCAGGTGCCGCGCTTGCCTCAGGCTGGAGAGACGCTGCTGGGAACGGGCTTTGCCACGGTACCAGGGGGGAAAGGGGCAAACCAAGCCGTCGCGGCAGCTCGGCTGGGGGCACCCACCACCATGGTGGGGCGGGTGGGTAATGATAGTTTTGGCCCGCTCCTCTGCGATAGTCTGCGGGCCGCCGGGGTAAATACTGATCTGGTTGTGGCTGATCATGGGCCATCGGGGGTGGCCCTGATCGCTGTGGATGGCGTCGGTGAAAACCAGATTGTGGTGGTGCCTGGGGCTAATGGCCATGTGGATGCATCGGATGTGGGTCGTTTGCCGTTAACGGCTGAGCCCTCAGTTTTGCTGATGCAGTTTGAGATACCGCTGATGGCGGTACAGGCGGCGGCCGAACGGGCAAGCGATCACCTGGTTATTGTGGATCCGGCGCCGGCCCGCGCCGATTTGCCAGCGAGCTTTTATGGCCTCATAGATATTTTGACCCCCAATCAAACGGAGGCATCTCAACTGACAGGCGTGGAGGTTCATGATGTGGCCACCGCTATGGAAGCAGCTCAGATACTGCGGCAGCGAGGGACGTCGATTGTGATTGTGAAACTGGGGAGTCAAGGGGCTGTGGCTGTGTCAAAATCCGAGGTGTTTCACCTGCCAGCTTTTCAGGTGGCGGCGGTGGATACGGTAGCGGCCGGGGATGCCTTTAATGGCGGACTGGCGGTGGCTTTGTGGGAAGGACAATCATTACGTGAGTCGATGACATGGGCGAGTGCAGTGGCGGCCCTATCGGTCATGAACGCTGGGGCGCAGCCGTCGATGCCGACTCGAGAGCAGGTGGAGGATTTTTTGGGTAGCCATTCATCCTGATAAATCAGCAACGGCTATAGTCTTGATACTCTAGACTGGTTTAATACTGTGTTTAGTGAAGAGTGTTGGTTAGGGCTGTGGGTGGCGATCACTGAGCTTGTTACCTGGGTGGCCCTGTGAATCCGAACACGTGTCGCAAACGTAGTATTAGATAGCGGCGTTGCTGTCTAGCAGCAACGGTCAGATTGTCATTAAGCTCCCCTGCGCTTCAATGCCCTCAACTCAACCGGATGTCATTTTTTTGGTGCTCGACACTCAGCGTGTAGATCGCCTATCGTGCTATGGCTACGACAAGCCGACTTCGCCAAATATTGATGCGTTTGCGGAGGAGGCTACCCGGTTTAAGGTTGCGATCGCACCCGGTCAATGGACCATCCCCTCCCACGCCTCTATGTTTACAGGGCTGTATCCGTCACAGCACCAAATGCAGCAGTCCTATTCGGTGATGCCACCGCACCTCAAAACCCTGGCAGAGCGTCTGCAGGATGGAGGCTATTACACCGCCGCATTTTGCAATAACCCGCTGGTGGGCGTCATTAATAATGGGCTGCGGCGTGGGTTTTATAGTTTTCTCAACTACAGTGGTCTGCTCAGTTCCAAACCCAACCAAGCCGGTATCCCCTCTAGTTTTTTAGATAAGTATCGCCAGCTGTTTAAGCGCATCGTTGCCAATGCCCTCAACAAGGTTCAAGATGCCTTTGCCCGTTCCGACTGGCTTCTGTCACTGTCCTTTACCCCACTGATGGTGCCCCTGTGGCAAACGGCCCTCAGCTTTAAAGGTAATACCCGCAAGTCGCTAGACGATGCCGCCAGGCTATTAATTGAGCGCAACGGGGTAGAGGTAGAGCAGCCTGTATTTACCTTTATCAACCTGATGGGCACCCATATGCCCTACCACCCCCCGCGCGAATACATTGAAAAATTTGCCCCCAACGTCCTAAAAGACCGGGATGCACAGACCTATTTGCGTCGTTTTAACAGTGATGTATATGGCTGGTTAGCCCCTCTGGTGGGAGCGTTGGGCGATCAGCAAAAAGATACCCTAGACGGTATGTACGATGCAGAAGTCGCCGCCCAAGATTTACAAGTGGGTCGCTTTTTCGATCAGCTGAAACAGTCAGGCTGTCTTGAAAACACCTATGTTGTTGTCTGCGCCGATCACGGTGAGCACTTGGGTGAAAAACAACTAATTGGCCACAGTCTCTCCATCTATAACGAGCTGGTCCAAGTTCCTTTAATTATCCACGACCCCACCGATACCATTGAGCGCGGCACCATTCGAGAGGATGTCGTTTCCACCCGCTGTCTTTTCCAAACGGTGCTTTCGGTCGCTGGGCTGGCCACCCAAGAAGAAGCCGAGCTGAGCCTAGAGCACCCAGATGACAGCAAAACCCTAGAAGAGGTTGAACCCGAACGCTGTGTGTATGCAGAAGCCATTACACCGCAGAATGTGCTGAACCTGATTCAAAAACGTCAGCCAGAACTCATTTCCCAACATGCCTGTGACCAGACTAGGCGGGCGGTGTGGGTCGGTAATCATAAGCTGATTGAGACCGCAGAAAATCCCCCCCAACTTTATGATGTACAGGATGATCCGGGTGAGAGTTTAGACCTCAGTGAGATTTTTCCAGAGATGGTGGAGTCATTGCAAGACTCTCTTTCTGCTTTTGGTCAAGATGCCGAAGAGCACCGAGCCCTATACTCCCAAGCTCGAGCCACCGGATTTGATGATCCAGAAGTTCGTCGCCGCCTCAAAGACCTTGGCTATCTAGAAGAGTAATCGCAAAGAAGAAGCATGTATCCCCCCGTAGACCCAACGATTGTTGAAATTGGTCCATTTGCTTTGCACTGGTATGGCCTGCTGATGGCCACGGCTGTAATCACTGGCTCCTGGTTCGCCAGTCAAGAGATTGCCCGCCGTGGCAAGAATCCTGAAGACTTCTGGGACATGCTGATATGGGTGCTAATCCCCGCATTTATTGGTGCTCGTCTCTACTATGTGTTTGTCCAGTCCAGCGACAAAGCCTACTATTTTGCTAATCCTGGCCAGATTTTACAAATCTGGGGTGGCGGCATTCACATTTTTGGTGCATTTATCTTTGGTGGTATTGCCCTGTGGTTGTTCACTAAATTGCGTCGATTACCGACTTTGATGTATCTAGATGCAGCCGCTGTGGGGCTGCCCATTGCCCAAGCCATTGGTCGCTGGGGTAACTTTATCAATCAGGAACTCTACGGTCCGCCCACTGACTGGCCCTTTGCCCTGCGGATCGATGCTCGGCATCGGTTGGCCCCCTATAACGATCTGGCTGCCTACCCTGAGTCAACCCGTTTCCATGCGCTGTTTTTGTACGAGTCTGTTTGGAATCTGCTGGGCTTTTTAGTCTTGTACTGGGTCTCCAAACGCTTTGGTCGTCAGCTTAGACCGGGGGATCTGTCGCTGTTGTATTTAGTTTGGTATCCCTTTGGCCGCTTCTTTATCGAGTTTCTAAGAACAGACTCGTGGTTTTTCCCAGGTACCCCGTTCAATGTGGTGCATATTCTGTCATTGGTGGCGGTTGTGGGTGCGGTCGCGGTTCTAGTGCTGCGGCGGCGATTTGGTAAGGCAGTGACAAATAACAACTATTAAACTATGCCTCCATCTCCGCGCTTAATCATCATTGGTCTTGACTGCATGGAGCCTTCCCTTGTATTTGAGCAATGGCGAGATGATTTGCCAAATCTCTCGCGGCTAATGTCTGACGGCAGCTATGGTCGTTTAGAAAGTTCAATCCCGGCCATTACGGTTCCGGCTTGGAGCTGTATGATGACCGGGCGCGATCCGGGGGAGCTAGGCATCTACGGCTTTCGTAATCGGGCAACGCGCGACTATCAAAATATGACCATTGCCGATGGTCGAGCCGTGCGTTTTCCGCGCCTGTGGGACTATCTGGGGGATGCCGGATGGAAAGTTGCGGCCCTGAGTGTGCCAGGCACATCGCCACCCTATGGGGTAAATGGTTCTATGGTGTCTTGCTTTCTCACCCCGAGCCCAAAGGTGACCTTTACCCATCCGCCCGCATTAGGGGACCAGATTCGGGCTTGGATGCCGGATTTTATGATGGATGTCCCTGAGTTTCGCTCAGAGGATAAGGCTGAGATCTTGTCGAACATCCATAAGCTATGTGATCAGCGATTTACGCTTGCAGAGAAGTTAATTGTTCAAGATCAGCCAGACTTTTTAATGCTGGTGGATATGGGGGTGGATCGGATTCACCATGCGTTTTGGAAGCCGATGGATCCGCGTCATCCTGACTATGTTCCCGATATGCCGTTCTCTAACGCTATCCATGACTATTACTGTCATGTGGATGAGCGGGTGGGTCAGCTGTTAGCCCAGTGTGATGACGATACGGCTGTGTTGGTGGTGTCGGACCATGGGGCGCAGCCGTTGATGGGGGGCATCTGTATCAATGAATGGCTGATGGAAAAGGGATACCTGACGCTAAAAGAGAAGCCTAGTGAGCCGACTGCGTTGGATAAGGTAGAGGTGGACTGGGAGAATACCAAGGTCTGGGGTGCCGGTGGCTACTACGCCAGAATCTTTTTGAATGTGCAGGGGAGAGAACCCCAGGGAATAATCCCGCTGCGGGAATTTAAGGCATTTCGTGAACAGCTGATTGGGGAGCTAGAGGCGATTACATTTCCCGATGGGGCCGCTATGGATGTGAAGGCCTATATACCCCAGGAGACATATCAAAAGGTGCGGGGAATGGCTCCGGATTTGCTGGTGTATTTTGACTGGTTAGCGTGGCGTTCTGTTGGCAGCGTGGGGACAGGTGAGCTGTATGCAAAAGGGAATGATACGGGGCCGGATGATGCTAACCATGCTCAATATGGATTGATGATTTTCCATGACCCGAAGAAGCCTAAGGGTGGCCAGGTATTAGAGAAAGCTCAGCTATATGACATTTTGCCGACGATGCTAAATCGCTTTGGTGTGGATGGCCCTGGTGATCTACGCGGTAAGGTTTTGACTCTGTAACTGCTGGTCGTTGTTGCTAATGCTGCTGTAGCTCTCTCTACTGGATGTTTCTACTGATAGATAAACACTCTCTTGGCGGCTCGGGTAAAGGCGACATAGCATAGCTGATTTCGTTCAATGACCTTAGAATTTCTGATTAAATCTGGTAGGTCAATAAATACATCTTGAAAGGTGGAACCCTGGCTTTTATGCACAGTTAAGCTATAGGCGTAGTTGACATCATGAAACTGTTGCCGAAACTCCCAAAAAATCTCCCACTGTTTGTTAGTAGCATAGTCCCGAGAACGTCTCTCATAGTCGGGGACGCTGACTTCCTGGAGTACGGTAAGGTCTTGAAACTTGCCCTCTTCGGTATAGACAACTAGCTGCCAGACAGGCATGCCTTCTATCTTTCCAGGCTTGACTTCTAACACCTCACATTCTTCTGACGTTTGTAGAATAATGCCCCCTTCTTCCAGGCAGGGATTATTGGCAATCAGCCTCTCGCCAGGGACAAACTGAGCCAGATCGTCACCGTAGATGGCACGGCGGATCATTCGATTGAGAACTTTGACCCGTTGGTTAGTGTAGGCCAATACCCGCACATAGTTGGGGTCGGCCTTGTATTTATCACAGGTAAAGGCGCGGATGAGGACATCGCGCCAAGGGGCCTTGGGTAGAACAAAAAAGCCTTCGGTGCGATCGCAATTCACATCACTTTCATACCTGGGCAGCTGGGCCCGCTCAATATTCCGCCGAATGTCATCAGCAATCACCCCAATGGCACCGCCGTAGCGGATCACCTGAGATAACGACGACTGATGCATAATCTGACTAAAGCAGCAGGACTCCGTCTCATTGACCGGTGGCAGCTGGGCCGGGTCGCCCACAAATAACATCTGTGTGGGGATATCTAACCGTGAGATTGCCTCTACCAGGAGTTTCCACATCTCCTGATTGATCATCGAGCACTCATCTACGATCACCAGCCGATAGTCCGGCACCTGATTATGCTGATCGCTTACCGACTTAAAAATCTGCTCACCGCTGCCCGTATCAATCACAGGCTTTAGCCCCAACAGCCGACAGCACGTGACCGACTCTACCTGCTTCAGGTCCCATTGGGTGGCCATGGTTTTGAGCACCTTGGTCGCTTTATTGCTAAATGCTGTCAGCGCGATGGGCCAGTCGCAGCCATGCTCCCGCAGATGGGTGACTAATGCCTGTAAAAGGGTGGTTTTTCCTGTGCCTGCATAGCCCGTCAGCAAATATAGCTTGCTGGGGCTCTGTAGAAAATCCTCAATCGCCTGTATGGCGTCCCACTGCTCCTCGCTAAGCTCAATCCCTGGCAGTATTTCTGGAATCGTATCTGGACTCGTGGTCGCGCTATCCATCCGAACGAGGCATCAGGGTACGTCCCTATCATAGCGAAGGGGTGAATTTGATACAAATGAACTAAATATAAGATTTGCTACCCACATTGATGGCTTGCTGTAGCGTGCGGTTTAAGGCGTTCAGACAGTGAGCCCGGCGGGCTTTTGCCTCCTTTGATCGGTTTTCTGATTGACCAGATGTTTGGTACATGAGCTGCTGGACCATGACATCAAATCCTCTCGCGTTAGGAAGATCGTTGCGAATGTTGTCGGCAAAGCTGTTCAAAATCTCTCCGTTGTCCATCCGGAAGTTGAGTAGTTTGTCCACTGGGCAGACTCGTTGGGTACTGGCAATCGCTTTAAAAGAAAGTGTTGTTTGGATAACAGAGTGATGGCCGATTAAGCGACTACGTTCGACAGATAATAGATGGGCACCGCTCACTCGCGTAACGTGGGAAATCAGGGGAGTTTTGATAGTCCAGCGTGAGTTGAGGGATGGCTGTAGACGATTGTCGCTACTGGCGCCGATAGGGCTCTGTTCAAAAATATGACTGGGGAATGGAGATATCGCTGTGGGACTAGGAGCTGTACGATAGTCTACAAAATTTGTGAGCTCTAACCATGGCAAAATGTCCGCGATGGCCCTTGCTGCTGCTCGCGTGAAGGCGCTAGGTCGTGAGTCAATCGGGTGCCATAGCCAATCACACCACCAAATACGTAATCCAGTCATGGTTGCATTGAGTTCTGCCAAAGTTTGTTGGATACCCTGAGCTACCGCTTTTTCGTAGTTGCGATCAACCTTGACGCCAGACATTAGCTTAATGCCTGGCTCATCCACGGGCTCTAAATATAGGGTGACTCCCCCCACTGATTCTGCCCCTGGTGACTGATTAAGCAGATGTGTGGTTACTATCGCTGGATGGCGTAAGGTATGGGTAGGTGAACCGGCAACAATCTCAATCATCCCGCTTCTCCTGTTGGCACCCTAGATTTTTAAGGAATTGTTCTCTCTGCAGTTAGCTGGAAGCAAAAATAGGGTTAATAATAGTGTTGGCTAAATTGTTCATAGGCTTCGATAGCCTCATTCAAAAGATTTTGCCATTGATCAGGTTTGAATCGCTGCCCTTTCCGGTAATAAATTAACAACGTATCCAACCCTTCGGTTGAAGTTCCAGGATGCCGCTGATAAATGTTCAAAATACCATCATGAAAGAGACTACGAATACTCTCTTCGTCAGTCCCTTTGAGTAAATATTGGCTAGAAAATTCGGGATGGGAGTCAAAGTCGATGTCTTTGTATCCAAATACGTTACCGACTTTATGAAAAATGTTTTCGGGTATTAGTAAAAAATTAGGTAGATTTAACCGATCCGATTCTATAAAGACAACGGTTTGATTATGGGTCGTTCTATTTTTCTGGGTGCCAGTGGTGTATTGATAGTCACTGACGGAGACGATGGCTTCTTCTTGGGTGCCTTGGATTAGATGTTTAAGTCTGCGGTTACGCCCTTTGTTAAAGAGGTCAAATTGCCAAATGGTATCGGGCAGGTAAGTCTGGGGATGTTCTCGATAGTCGAACCCCATGGTGGCGGCTAACTGTTTGATCGCTTCGGTACGTTTTCGATCCAGAACAATGCTGATAACGATGGCGGTTGCAAAAAGTGCGATAAATAAGACGAATATCCAACCTGTCATTTATAAATCTCCTTACAGATATCCTGTAGGCTGGCTTCTAGTTACCTATTAATTCTGTTTAATAGTTTGATCGTCGCCTCATTGTTACCCATCTTGTTAGTTGTCAGGTTTGATCAGCAGCATTCCCATAACTTCTGCTTTGTGGCTAGGGTCCGCTGTGGTCAGAACAATGTTTAACTCGCCATCACTGAGGTCCACAGGATAGGGGCCAAACCTGGACCAACTTTTGTAAGGTAAATTCCCCATCTCGGTTTCGACTAGCTGGTCTTCAATTTCGATGCTCATACTGCGCTGAGACCTTCGCTGGTTTTCCATAAACCAAAAGTAGAGATCGTACTGTGCGCCGTACATGACTTGGTCAATATTCAGCTGGCCTGTTTGAGCAATGCTGGTGTTTAACAGGTGCTGAGTATTCTCATCGGTGGACGGCTGTGGTTGTAGTTCAGTGGTCAGCACTTCCACATCCCGCAGCATCATGCCATTGGCCTTAGAGTCTGCCTGTGATGTCCAGCGATAGCCGTCAATTTCAAAGCCACCCTTGCCATTAAAATTCACCCCCCTCACCAAGGCCCCTTCAATGGGGGGGAAATTCATTGGTTCAGGTACACCACTACAGGCAGATAGCAAAGCGGTTGCAATTAACAAGAATGCTGGGCGCATAGCAAACTTCGTAGCTAGGGAATTAGCCTAAGCCTATCGAGACTCATTGCATGCTACGGGAAGTACACGCAAAACTTTAAGACTTAGCCTGTCGCTCCAGCCAGCCACGCATTTTGCCGGGGTTTAACAACCCATAGGGATCTACTTGGACCTTAAACGCTACTTGGGTTTCGTTGATTTCTTTACGACCGCCGTCTTCCAAAATGTAGGTGTGTGGGTTAGCAATAAACGCTCCCTGGGTTTCGTGGTAGCGAATAATCTCATTGAGTCGGTCTTCGGTGGTATATCGCACCAGCTGTAGGGCGGCTGGACAAACCTGACCATGGACCTTAAAGAACTCCAGATGCATGAGCACCTCATCACCAAAGTGATGATACATGTGCTCTACTAGCTTGAGGTCTGTGTCGTAGGGGAACAGGGTTTGCAAATAGGTAAGGCTAGGGTCTACATTCCTCGCATGGAGCGTAGTGTGGTTCCAGGTAAATTCTGCTAGGGCGGCTCCTTTCTTAGCTTCCGCAGCCGTTTTTTGATAGGTGACTGTGCCGCCAAATTCTTTGATGAGTTCGCTAAAGGGTTCTAGCGATGACTCTGCAATCATGACTAGGGCCGCGGTCTTTCCTTCTGGTAGAGCGTTCTGCAAGGCGGCAAAGTAGCTGGGGATAGGCCAGGCGTGGATGCTAATCAATTTTTTAATAATGCCGTCCGCCTCGCCCAGGGTATAGCCAAATCGGGCTGCGGTCATAAAGTCATCAAAGGTGACAATTATTTCGGCCCAGGGGTAGGCAGGACCCAGAGGAATTTCGAGTTCGGTGATGATGCCGTTGGTGCCGTAGGCGTGGTTGACCTTTTGCACCTCGTCACCCCGCAGCTCTAGGATGCGGGGCTCATCTTCCATGGTGACTACGCGGACTGCATGCAGGTTGCCACGATCGGCCAGCTGACCGTAGGTAATGGAGCCAATGCCGCCGCTGCCACCACCGATAAAGCCGCCGATGGTGGCGGTGCGATAGGTGGAGGGCGCCATGCGAATTTCCCAACCTTGTTCGCGGGTAATTTTATCAATGGCAGCTAACTTGGCCCCGGCTTGCACACAGGCGAGCCCTGGCTTGACCCATTTCACCCGGTTGAGCTGGCTGAGGTCCATAATCACGCCGCCTGCCAATGGAATGCACTGGCCATAGTTGCCGGTGCCGGCCCCTCGGACTGTTAGGGGTGTTTTTGTGGTTACACAGGCCTGGGCTATCTGTATCACCTCTGCTTCGGTTTTGGGCCGCACTACCAAATCAGCGACTTTGTCGTCTAGCTGGGCGGTGAGAACGGGGCTGAAGTAGTAATAGTCTTTGGAGAGTTTGGCGATTTGGGTTGGGTCTTGAATCAGGTCGAGATCTTTGAGCAGTGGAAAGATGGAGTCAGACATTTAGGGGTGGCGGCGCAAGTAGTCGTTAGGTTGAATCTGGGTGACGGAGCCTGAAGACAACCGTAGGAGTAGTGTGGCAAGAATTCTCGGGTGGATCAAGCTCAGCTGCAAAAATAAAACAGCGACGAAGGCCGCCGCTGTTTTAAATGCTCTATGCAGTTTTCGGACGGATTTCTGGGTTAGCTCAATGTGGTCAGTGCTACGCAGGATAGCAAACCAGCCACAATGTAAAACACGCTCACTACTTGAATTTCTGACCAGCCAGATAGTTCAAAGTGATGGTGCAAAGGAGCCATCTTAAATAATCGCTTGCCCTTGCCATCAGGACCTTTGGTGGCTTTGTAGTAGCCCACCTGTAAAATCACAGACAGGGTTTCAGCGACAAACAGCAGGGTAATGATTAGCAGGGCAAACAGATGACCGCTCAGGATACCGACGGCAGCTAGAGCCCCGCCCAGGGCCAAAGAACCCGTATCACCCATGAATACTCGAGCCGGGTTGCGATTGTGGGTTAGAAAACCGACGCAGGCACCGCTCATGGCTGCACAGAAAATCATTAACTCTGGGTAGTTGGGGGCAATCAGTGCGCCCAGACCCAGGAGTGCGATCGCACCCGTACCACCCATCAATCCATCCACACCATCGGTCAGGTTGGTGGCATTGCTCTCAGCAACCATGGTGAACCCGGCGATGGGCCAGAACAGGATGCCGAGGGGTAGAAAAATACCTAAAGGAAGAGAAACATTGGTGATTTCAGCCGGTTGGCTAGTCATTGCCCAGGCACAGAAGGCAATGGCAAAGCCGATTTGTAGCGCCAGCTTCATTTTTGGAGAGATGCCCTTGTTAGAACGACGCTGCAGTACCTGCCAGTCATCAATCCAACCGATAAAACCATAGGCCAGGGTCAACGCACAGACAGCCACGGTGTTCATGTCACCACCTGAGGCAATGATGGCCACTAGCAGGGCAACAGGTACAAAAAAGATTCCTCCCATGGTGGGAGTACCTGCCTTTTTCAGGTGGGCCTTGGGGCCTTCCTCACGAATAAACTGTCCAGCCTTGAGTCGTTTTAGCACTGGCACAACGACATAACCCATGAGGGATGCGCCGATAGCCGATAGCAAAAACGGCATTAACAGAGTTGACTGGGTTAACCAGTCACGCCCTGCCCAGGTATCTAAAGCCGCTGCCAAACAGGATAGGGCTCCCATCAAGAGCATTGAAAGGCCCGTACCTGTTAGGGCCGTTGCCCTAGAGGTAAAGAATTTAGCATCCACAACTCACGTCCTTCACACACCACACACTTCAAGCGTTTAGCCCCACTTTCCGTACAGAACTATCTGTACATAAGGAGTACTAACAAAACTAAAAAGACCTCACCGTTTGATTCTCTAGCTAATTCTGCTGAAAGTCTAGGAATCCAGGCTACAAAATCACTAAGTATAAAAACTTATGTTCTAATGCAGCCCGATTGAACTGAAAATCTAATCGTCGGCGTTGCTGATCCTCGGGATGATTTTATCTGTCAGATGCTGTGCTATCGCATCGTTAACCGATCGGTTCATCCTCTAAATCAGCAACGGCTAATCGTCGGAATCGCTATTGCTGTTGTCAGGACTGGACGAATTGTCGTCCGAATCGTCGAAGCTAGCGTCATCGCTACCCATTAGATCGGAGATTTCTTCGCCATCAGCTTCGTCACGCACTTTTTCCGCTGGTTCACGGGGAATCAGGCGACCTGTGTTTTCTAACCACCTGAGGATAGAGGAGTCGCCGCGCTCAGGGATAACCATCGCATGTTGCTTGCGAGGGATTTGTCGGACGGAGGGATTGTATTTAGTCATACGCGTTTGTGGTTGAGACTTAGAGCTAGGTGAATGGCTACTGACGTTATGGTCTAAGGTCAGGATAGGTTCACTCACCGTAATGGCTAACCTAGGTTTTTCTACGCAGAGAGTGTGTAACTCTGCATCAAAATATACAGTACTTCAGAACCCATCATGAATGCTGATGGCCTGTGGCTAAATACTGCGCATTTACTACCATGCCATGCCAATAAAGTATGAAAGCATGCTGATGTCAAGTCTCTAATGATAATAATTTGCTAGCTCTTGAAATAGGCGGCGGTATGGTTAGGTATCTGTTTGCTTAATCCTTACCTGCTACTACCCATCCTATGGTTCAAAAAACTGACCTTTTAGATGCGATCGCACCCACAAATCGTGGGTTACTGACGTCCCCTGAGCAAAACCAAGACATCCTCACCAAGGTTGCCCGACTCGAAGCCCGTAATCCCACCCCTAACCCCCTGAGTGCGGTCGATCTGTTGAATGGAAATTGGCAGCTTCTCTATACCACCAGCTCCGAGCTACTCGGAATTGATCGGTTTCCACTGTGCTCATTGGGCAACATCTACCAGTGTGTGCGGGTTGAGCACCAGCGTATTTATAATTTGGCCGAAGTCCAGTCGGTCTTAGGCGGTTTGGTGTCCGTGACCGCGACCTTTGAACCTGTTTCAGAAAAGCGGGTTAATGTCCGGTTTGACCGCGCTATTTTTGGGTTGCAATCTACCTTGGCGTATCAGGACCCCAACCAGTTTATTGAGGCGATGCAGCAAACCGATAAGTTCAACCTGCTAAAAGGTATTGACTTTACCATCAGCTCCAACCGTGACCCCGGCTGGCTAGAGATTACCTATCTAGACAATTCCATGCGCATTGGTCGAGGTAACCAGGGCAGCGTCTTTGTTCTACGTAAGGTGTAGGCACCACGTAAGGTGTAGGCACCAAGTGAGGTGTAGGCACCAAGTAAGGTGTGGGCACCAAGATTTACTCCGTCAGGCTGTGCCTGCTTTCATCGTTCCGCTCCATGCTGTCTCTCTATGTCGTTGCCCGTTATCTCCTTATCTCAGGCCCATCTAACCTTGTTAGAGTCCTGTCCGCGTCGGTTTCAGTACATCTTTAACCAATCCTTGGCGGTGCCCCCCAAACAAGAAGGGCAAGAGGCGGCGTTGTGGGGCAGTCAGTTTCACTTACTGATGCAGCAGCAGGCCTTGGGTATTCCCATCGATGTGATGTCGGGGGCCCATGGGGACATGCTCACAAAAGTGGAGGCCCTACGTCATCAGGCCCCTCAATTATTTCACCCAGGACCTGATGAACGTCTGCGCCAAAGTGAGCACCAGCGAACCCTGGCGTTCAATGGCTACCTCTTTACGGTGATTTATGACTTGGTGGTACTAACGGATAGTTCGGGGTTGATTGTGGATTGGAAAACCTATCTAAAACCGCCGCCGCAGAAGTATCTTGCCCATGATTGGCAAACCCGTCTCTATCTATATGTATTGTCTGAAACGAGTCACTTGAGCCCTGAGCGGCTGACAATGTCCTATTGGTTTGTGCGCCATCGGAATGAGCAAGGTGAGGATTTACCCCCCAGTGACTATCGCTTTGCCTACGGTTTGCCGCAGCATGACCAAACCAGGACCGATCTGTTACGCCTGACTGATCAACTGTCAGCTTTACGCCAGGGTGACGCATTCCCCCAAACCAGCGTGCTTGAGCGCTGTGGCCACTGCCCCTTTCAGATCCGCTGTCAGCGGATGGATGAACCATCCTTACCCCTAGACCTTGAAGGCATTGAGGAAATATCGTTGGGGTAATTATGCATAGACTTAGATAAATCTATCTGAACAATTTCATTAAAATTAATCTATCAAGTTTCTGGCGTTTTTTTGTGTAGCTGTTTACACTTGGGATGTAAATAGATTTTAGTAAATCGTTTTCGAATTCAGATAGATTCTAGTAAATGGTCTTCTGGATTCGCACTATAAGCTTGAGAATGTTACTGATCGGGGGATAGCGATCCCCTGGTCACTTATTCTGGTATTTATGGCGATCCCCTTGGATTGGATGTTTCGTCCCTAATCGTTGTGTTGTGAAATTGCTCCATGGCTGAGGTTTATTTGCAATCGGGCTGGCTAATTCCGCTCTATCCACTACTGGGTATCTTGTTGACGGTTCCTTGGATGTCGCTGCGGCGCACGGGTCCACGGCCTGCTGGATATCTCAATATCATCACCACTCTTTTTGCTCTAGTGCATGCTGTGATGTGTTTGCGGGCTGTCTGGGGGCAGGTGCCTCTGCGCTGGTCGGTGGTGTGGATGCAGGTGGCCGATTTGTCGATTGAGCTGCCATTTGAGCTGTCGTCGTTAAATTTGGCGGCGGTGGTAGTGGTGGTGGGCCTCAACTTGCTGGCTCAGATTTATGCCATTGGCTACTTGGAAATGGATTGGAGCTGGGCCCGGTTGTATAGCCTGCTGGCCTTGTTTGAGGCGGGGATGACGGCGCTGTTGCTCAGTGACTCGTTGTTCTTTAGCTACCTGATGTTAGAGATTTTGACCTTGGGGACCTACCTGATTGTGGGCTTTTGGTTTAATCAGCCTCGGGTGGTGACGGGGGCGCGGGATGCGTTTTTGACCAAACGGGTGGGGGATTTGATTTTGCTGATGGGGGTGATTGCCCTGTATCCGCTGGCGGGCACCTGGAGCTATACGGAGCTGGCCCAGTGGGCGGCGGACAGTCCGATTAAGGGAACAACTATCGCTACGCTGGTGGGGTTGGCTCTGTTGGCGGGTCCCATTAGTAAGTGTGCTCAGTTTCCGTTGCATCTGTGGCTAGATTCGGCCATGGAAGGACCGCTGCCAACAACTATTTTGCGGAACTCGGTGGTCATTCCGGTGGGAGCTTGGGTGTTGATTAAGCTGACGCCTGTGTTTGCCCTATCCCCGGTGGTAGATGGGGTGGCGGTGGCCATTGGTACTATTTCAGCCATCGGTGCCGCCCTCATCTCCATTGCCCAGGTGGATGTAAAGCGAGTGCTGTCCTATTTGACTAGTGCGTTTATGGGGTTGGTGTTTGTTGCTGTGGGGACATCCCAGGTGGGGGTAGCCTACTTTTTGCTGATGTCGTTTTCGGTTGCGATCGCAGCCCTGATCGCTAGCACCGGTTCCGTCATTCTCACCTGTATTACCCAAGATCTGACCCAGCTAGGCGGTTTGTGGTCTCGCCGTCCGGTGACCGCTCTGTCATTTCTTCTCGGTTCCCTAGGCATCATCGGGTTGCCACCTTTCGGCGGTTTCTGGGCCATGCGTTTTCTAGAAACCGGTCTCTGGTACGACGGTCAAATCATACCGTTTGCCATTGTCCTAGCGATCAATGGTCTGTGCGCCTTTAGTTTGGTGCGAATGTTTTGCCTGATGTTTGTCGGCCCGCCTCAGATGATGACCGGTCGTGCCCCAGAACCCATTTGGTCCGTGGTTATCCCCATGGCAGCTATGGCAGGGCTGACGGTGCACATACCCATCATCATTCAGACCCTTAAGCTATTGCCCATTATGCAAACTGCCATTGGTGAAACCGGGCTGCTGCTGATTTGGTCCAGTGGGTTGGGTTTGGGTCTGGGGATTGTCTTTTACGGCATTCAGCGAGAGAAACTGCCGGCTGATTATTTGCCCCAATGGTTTGTCAAGCTGCTAGCCGATGACTTTTATACATCGGGTTTGTACCAAAACCTGTTTATTTGGCCGGTGGCGACGGCGGCCACAAGCTTTAACTGGGTCGAGCGATATGTCATTGATGGCTTTGTCAACTTTGTTGGTGTGGCGTCTTTATTTAGTGGAGAAACCCTGAAATATAGTAATCCTGGACGCTCTCAAGTCTACGTCTTGACCATTGCTATTTGTGTGGTGCTTCTGGGGCTTTTCATGAGCTGGAGCTACCTGCCAAACCTTGGTCAATTCCCTGTGTTCTAATTGCCGATTTCTGTTTTACAAGATTTTTAACCTAAGTAAGCTATGACGCTCACCCTTTTGATGGGGCTGCCATTGTTAGGAGCCCTAGCATTAATTCTGGTTCCACCCGCCAAATCTAAGCTGGTTGCCCTGTTGGGGGCGAGTCTGGCGCTGGTGTGGTCAATCTGGTTGTTTCTCCAGTTTGACCTCAGTAATAGTCAGTTTCAGCTAGTGGAAAGTTCACCTTGGCTACCGTTTCTAGGTCTGAACTATGAGCTGGGGATAGACGGGCTCGGGTTGCTGATGGTGGGGCTAAATGCCCTACTAACTTGGATCGCGATTTACAGCGCTAGGGACGATATAGAGCGACCACGGCTGTTTTACAGTTTGATGTTACTTACGAGTAGTGTCATTTCTGGGGCGTTCTTAGCTCAGAATTTTCTTTTATTCTTTCTCTTTTACGAAGCCTGTCTGATCCCCTTATATTTGTTGATCAACATCTGGGGAGGAGAGAAACGTAGCTATGCGGCCACTAAATTTTTGATCTACACCGCCCTTTCCGGTGCATTGGTTCTGATTAGTGGGTTTGGCTTGCTGTGGTTAGGCGGAGCCGAGAACTTTAGCTACGCTGCCCTCGCGGATACCGATTTATCCCTCAGACTCCAGGTGTTGCTTTTGATTCCCTTGGCCCTTGGGTTTGGTATCAAAGTTCCCATGGTGCCTCTCCATACCTGGTTGCCCGATACCTATGTCGCCGCATCAACACCGGTGGCTATTTTACTCGGGGGAGTTTTGGCCAAACTGGGCACCTACGGACTGCTGCGCTTTGGTCTCAGCCTGTTGCCCGATGGCTGGGCCATTATCGCTCCTTGGCTGGCTGTCTGGGCTGCGATCACTATTATTTATTGTGCCTTCTTAGCCATTGTGCAACGCGATATTAAGCGCATGGTGGCCTACAGCTCTGTTAGTCATATGGGCTATGTGTTGCTAGGTAGTGCCGCGGCTAATGACCTGAGTCTGTCAGGTTGTATCGCCCAGATGGTTGCCCATGGGCTGGTACTCGGCATCTTATTTAATCTGGTGGGTGTGATTGAAACCAAGGTGGGTAGCCGCGATCTAGACCGGCTCAACGGGCTAATGAACCCCGTTAGGGGGCTGCCCTTTGTCAGCGGGGCGCTGTTGCTGGGGGCCATGTCCAGTGCTGGCATTCCAGGTCTGGTAAGCTTTGCAGCTGAGTTTTCTGTGTTTTTAGGCAGCTATCGTGTCTTTCCATGGCAGGCCCTGGTGGGGGTTGTCGGAACAGGACTCACGGCTGTGTATTTTGTTATTTTGCTTAATCGCACCTGCTTTGGCCGCTTAGATAACCAGCGGGCCTACTTCCCTAAAGTCTCTTTTGGCGAAAAGGCTCCAGCTTTGGTATTAGTGGTGCTAATTATTGTCTTAGGCATCCAACCTAACTGGCTGATGCGCTGGACTGAGCCAACGGTGGTACAGGCAATTGCGGTTATGCCTGGTGCAGGTCAGACGTTGCCATCTATCGGTGCTGTGTTGTTGGACGATGCCCCTTCGTAAGGAGTGTGGATGTTAGGAAACGGTTACTCGCATGCTAGGTCCTGGTTGATGGGGTGAACCCCACCCTATGGTTTTGTTATTTGTTTGGCGGGCGTTGCCCCGCGTGCTCTCTTTTTAAGAACTATGTCTGCTACAACTGCAACCTCCTTACCTTCGTCTAATCACGCCTATGCGGATGTTATTCATCGCTTAGAGGCTGGGGGCTCGATGCTGCCAGATACCCCTGAAAATCTGATGCAGATTATCGGCATTTATAAGGCCTATGCGGTGCCCATGGACTTTTACTGGCGCGATCTGCTGTACATTGCAGAGCGTGTTTTTCTGCAGCCGCTGCCGTTTTTTAAGTACCTTATTTCTAAAGACTATCTAGACCGCCACAACACCTATTCCGGTGACCAGTCCCCCCTACGAGTGTGGCGGGGTGTTGGTGAGGCGCATCCAGAACTGTTGGAGTTTATGGCCAAGGGAGAATCGGGTCGCCGTGTACCCCGGTTGTTGCATCACTTGGGGCATGACCGCGTCAATATGGAGTTTGCAGAAGCCTGTATGCGGGCCATGTTTTGGCATGAAGACATCAACCCAAAATTCAACGCCTATCTCTATAGCGATGAGTATAAAGCCGCTGCTGATAGGGCGATCAAGGCTTACTTTAAGGGTAATTGGGCCATGCTCGGTCTGTATAAACTCTTCCCAGATATGTTTATGGAGCAGGTGCGTCAGCTGTCGTACTATGCCAACTTGGGGCTGTTTTGGGAAGTGATGGCTCCGGTATTCTTTGAGATGTCGGATATTTATGATGAGGGTGGGTTTGCCGGTGTGCCCGATGCTATGAACTTTTTAGTCAATGGCATTTTTGCGGTGGCTGGTCGACCGATTTATCACCATGTTTATATTGGTGATGAGTGTTTTGAAATCATTCCTAAGTCCGTTGGCTTTACCTGGCTCTATGAGGCAGCGTTACCCTATGTGGAAGCGGTGTTTTATCGGACTACCCCGTTTCGAGGCACTAAATCCTACGATGCCCAAGCCGATCAGGTCCCCGATCACCAGGCGGACTTTCACTATGGCATTCTCTACGCCGATGTCTTTCCGGTGGGTAGTGCGGGGATTCCCCCCACACTGCTGATGCAGGACATGCTCCATTTTTTGCCCCCCTACCTGCAGGACTATTACCAGCAGCATTGTCGTGGGGATGATGACGAGCTTATTCAGCTGGGGATTACATTTCAGCGCTCAATGTACAACGTCACCTCGGCGGTGATTCAGGCGTTACGAGCGGCACTGTACTACCCCCTAGACGATCCTAACCCGGAGCATCTGATGGCTAACCGTCGTTTCTTTGAGGCCCAGATGGATCGGCTAACGCGACCAGAAGCACGACTGCGAGATATTCAAACGGCGGATTATCGCTAGGAGATGCGCCATGTGTAGAGCCGTTCCATAGAACGCTTCTACACATGGCACGAGAAACACGCTCAACTTAATTGCTCCTCGTCTTTTCTAACCATGTCAACCATTGTCGATATTGCAGTCAATACCCCCGGGTTTGAAACCTTGGTCGCAGCTGTTCAGGCTGCCAGCTTAGTGGAAACATTGCAGGGGGAGGGACCCTTTACGGTGTTTGCCCCCAACGATGCTGCCTTTGCTAAACTGCCCCCTAACACGGTCAATAACCTGGTGCAGAACCCACCGCAGCTAGGCCGTATTTTGTGTTATCACGTTGTCTCTGGGCGCTGGGATAGTACGCAGCTAGGGCAGTCTGCTGAGCTGACGTCGGTGGAAGGCTCGCCGATTCCCATTCGCAGCCATAGCCCCCTAGAAATTAAAAACGCTACTGTACTTGCTGCGGACATTGAAGCGAGCAATGGCATTATTCATGTCATTGATACGGTGATGCTGATGGGGTAGGGCGAGAACGGTACTTATCATGAGATTTGAAAGCACATCTGTGACGAGACCTAATCGTCCTTAAGCTGGGGCCATCCGAGCTATGCTGAGCTTTTCATGTCAAGATGTAGAGCGTGTGGATTACTTCATCTCCGACCTCGGCGAAAAAGCCGACTAAAATTGCGCTTGGTAACTTTGATGGTGTGCACCTTGGCCACCAGCGCGTAATTGAACCTGTCTTAACCCATAAGGGTGGTTTACCTTCGCTGGTGTTAGCTGAGGATATGTGTTTGCAGGCGGCTGAAGCGTCTGGCTATAGTGATTTGCCGGGGGTTAGGGCGAAGGCTGTGCCGGGTATTGATGCGCCAACGTCGGCGTTTACTGAGTGGGCGTCGGTGGTAACTTTTTTTCCCCATCCTAAGGAGTTTTTCTCGGGGCATTCGCGACCGCTGCTGACGCCGTTAGAGGAAAAAAGCCGTCAGCTGGCCTGTTTAGGCGTAGATCAGCTGGTACTGCTGCCGTTTAATGCGGCACTGGCTAACTTGGATGCGGTTGAGTTTGTGGAGCAACTCCTGATTCAGGAGTTGCAGGCGACTCACATTAGTGTGGGTAGTGATTTTCATTTTGGTAAGGGACGTGGGGGCAATGCGGAATTACTATGTGCGATCGCAACCCGCCATAACGTTCCTGTTACCATCGTTCCCCTGCAAAATGACCTTGAGGGTCGCATCAGCAGCTCCCGCATTCGTCAGGCCCTGACCGATGGTGAGTTAGCACGCGCTAACCAGCTATTGGGTCGGCCTTATATATTGACGGGGTACATTGTCCAGGGAAAACAGTTGGGCCGCACCATTGGATTTCCCACCGCTAACCTAAGTCTGCCGACAGATAAGTTTATTCCTTGCCAGGGTGTCTACAGTGTCAAAGCGTTTAACATTTTGCCCGATCAAAAACCTCTTTTTGGGGTGATGAACATTGGTACTCGACCCACTGTAGAGGGGCAAGACTTAAGTGTCGAAGTCCATCTATTTGACTGGGATGGGGATCTCTATGGAAAAACGATCACCGTTAGTTTAGAGAGTTTTATCAGACCGGAACAGAAGTTTGAGTCGTTAGATAGCTTAAAACAACAGATTGCTCAAGATTGTCAGACGGCCAGAGATACCCTAATGTGACTGTCTTCAGCGGCTGCTCAGCCACAACACAATGGGTAAGGTGCCTAAACTTAGCAATGTGGAAATCACGATGGTCCTGGCCACCCGCACGGTGTCGCCCCCAAGTTCTGTGACCCAGATGAGAGAATTAACGGCTACGGGCATGGCGGCCTGTAACACGACTACCTGACGGTCTATGCCCGTTAGCCCCACCAAACTGGCAATATTAAATGCTAGCAGCGGCGACACAATCAGTCTCAGACCTGCTCCCATCAGCTCGTAACGACCAAACACAAACGGTGTTTCAGAGAGCTGAATGCCCAGCATTAGCAGAGCGACAGGGATGGCACCGTCGCTGAGAAGGGTGACGCCGCGCTCGATGGGTATAGGAAGTTGGGTCCCTGTGCCCTGGAGAGCGATGCCTGAGATCGCAGCCCATAAAACTGGTAAACACAGGGTGTAGCGCAGCCCGCTCACTACGCCTTCCCCCTTAAGCACAATGGGAAAAACGCTAGCCGTCATCAGACTAGAGCCCACCAGGTAAACGATTGCTCGTTCTAACCCCGCTTCCCCCAGGGAAAATAACACAAAGGGAAGACCCATATTGCCCACATTGGCAAAGATTGTTGTGGCGATCAGGCTTTTGTTTTCATTAGGTGAGAATTTTAACAGCCGGCCCAGGGTGATGGCTAATAAATAAAGCAGGGCGGTGTGGAAAATAAAGGCGGTGAGGATTGCGATCGCAGGCCCTAATTCCAAAGTTGTTTTTGCCAGGCTGTGCAATACTAACGCCGGCACCAATGCATAAATGCTCAGTCGTGCTAGGGTTTGTCGCTCCAGTGTAAATGTGTGCCCTACCCAAACCCCCACCAGTGCCACGAGTGCGATGGGTAATATGGCTGAAATTAAAATTTCCATAACCCAAGAACTAAAACCCTGAGTATCCTAACGCAGCGTTCATGGCAACTGACCTTATGCCTCTTGGAATATGGTGCTGACCGGCATGGACGACGCCTCGTGATACGTTCACTCCCACCAATCGACTACTGCCAGCTCCCATGTCTTGATCAGCCGTCATAGGGGTGCAAAAACGTACAAGACGACCCCCATAGTCCTCGCTAAACTGAGGTTTAAATTCGTTAATGGGTCTATGAGTCGTCGAGTTACTCCCAAGGAACGTGTCAAGTTTTGGCGTGACCCAGTATTACGTGGTCTAGAAATGCTGCATGCCACGTACATCACCTATTCCTTTTCCCGCCATGCCCATGAAGGGTTTGGCATTGCCATTGTCGAATCAGGAGTCATGGAGTTCGACTATCGTGGCGCTAGCCACATTGCCCCAGCCGGTAGTGTGGTCATCACCCACCCTGGTGAAATGCACACAGGTCACGCCGTCTTAGAAACAGGATGGACCTATCGTACCCTGCTACCAGCGGTTGATTGGCTCCAGCAGGCTGCCACAGAATTAAATGAATATTCGGGGACACTTCCCTACTTTTCATCCCCGGTCATTCACGATAAACGCCTCAATCATCAGCTGATTAACCTCCATCGCACCCTTGAAAAATCTCCTTCTTCCATAGAAAGAGAGTCTTATTTTCTATGGGCAATGACACAGCTCATCCATCGATATGCCAGCAATGGTCCTCAGCTTCAATCTGTTGGCAAAGAAAATCAGGCCGTACAACAAGTGCGTGACTATCTGACCTGTCACTACACCCGCAATATTTCCTTAAATGAACTTGCCAGCCTGGTAAATCTGAGCCCCTTTCGACTGCTGAGAGCATTTAAACAACAAGTAGGTTTACCACCCCACGCCTACCTAAATCATGTCCGAGTGCATCAAGCAAAACAACTATTAGCGTTAGGCTATCCCATTGCCGCCGCTGCCCTGGCCACTGGCTTTGCCGATCAAAGCCATCTACATCGCCATTTCAAAAAAATGCTAGGGGTGACTCCAGGACAGTATGCGAGAGGCTGTCAGCCATAGGTTATGAGGATTTTAATTGGTAGACCAAGCCACTGGAATAAGCCCGCCAACGCCCGATGAAACATAATAAG
>ERZ1740072.159-NODE-159-length-30914-cov-8.358890_pt1 | contig 30914 bp, 16 predicted proteins | sample MGYA00581733_ERZ1740072 | MGnify/ENA primary metagenome ERZ1740072 (study PRJEB43018, sample SAMN04849741) | marine metagenome | isolation source: floating plastic debris | place: Pacific Ocean | collected 2008-08-30 | study: EMG produced TPA metagenomics assembly...
TCCTGGTCAGACGAACAACTTGCCTTCAAAAATCGCGTCATTCAGTTTGCGCAAGAGAACCTGAATGGTGACATGGTTGAGCGCGATCACCAGGGCAAATTTTCCTGGGAAAACTGGAAAAAATGTGCTGACTTTGGCATTCAGGGCATGTGTGTGCCAGAAGACTATAGCGGTTCGCCAGCCTTGGACATTATGACGGCGGTACTGGCTATGGAAGCATTGGGCTATGGCTGTGAGGATAATGGCCTGACCCTGGGTCTTAATGCCCAAATGTGGACCGTCCAGATTCTGTTGCAGCAGTTTGGCACAGAAGATCAGAAGCAGCGATACTTGCCAAAGCTATGTCGCGGTGAGTGGATCGGTGTGCATGCTCTGTCTGAGCCTAACGCAGGTTCCGATGTGTATAGCTTGAAGACCCATGCCGAAAAGTGTGACGGTGGCTATCGCCTCAATGGCCGCAAGAAGTTTGTTACCTGTGCACCTATTTGTGACCTAGCGCTGGTGTTTGCCACCATTGATCCGAGCTTAGGTAAGTGGGGGGTGACAACATTTTTGGTAGAGCGGACAGCGGCGGGGTTTTCCACTGGCCCGGTTAAAGACAAAATGGGGCTGCGCACGGTGCCCTTTGGTGAGATTTTCTTTGAGGATTGTTTTGTACCTGAAGATAATCGTCTAGGACCAGAGGGGGCTGGGTTTAGTTTTTCCCACAGTTCGTTGGAATATGACCGTTGTTTTAACCTGGCCAGTGAGCTGGGCACCATGGAGCGTCAGCTGGAGAAAACCATTGAGTATGCCAATCAGCGAGAACAGTATGGTCAACCCATTGGTAAGTTTCAGTCGGTTTCCAATCGGGTGGCTGATATGAAACTACGGCTGGAGACAGCGCGGCTGTTGCTCTATAAGGTCGCTTGGTTAAAGGAGAGAGGTGAACCGGCGATGCTGGAGGCGGCCCTGCTCAAACTGTATTTGAGCGAGTGTTTTGTGGCCTCGGGGTTAGATGCGGTGCGCATCCATGGGGGCAATGGCTATCTCACGGAGTATGAAGTGGAACGAGATTTGCGGGATGCTATTGGTGGGGTGATTTATGCTGGCACCTCGGATATTCAGCGCAACATTATCGCCCGTTCGTTGGGGCTGTAAGGAGGAGACCTGATGATTTATTTGTTGTCTCAAATTTTAGATCAGTCCGCCGAACGGTTTCCTGAGCGTGAAGCTTTTCGCTGTGACGGGGAGAGTCTGACCTATAGTGATTTATTGCGTCGGGCCAACGGATTGGCCCAGCGGCTGGTGGAGCTGGGGGTAAAGCGGGGCGATCGCGTCGGGATTTATCTGGGTAAGTGTTTAGAAAGTGCGATCGCAATCTACGGCATTTGGAAAGCCGGTGCGGCCTATGTACCGCTCGATCCGGGTGCGCCTATTGCCCGTACCGCCTATGCCATTAACCACTGCGGTATCCGCCACCTAATTACCCAAAAATCAAAGCGGAGACGGCTACCGGACCTGTTGGATGCGACCCCAGAATTGACCTGTGTGATTGGTTTACCCGAGCAGTTTACTCTGGAGCAACAGCCCGACATCAGCCGCTGCGACTGGTCAGATATTCCCCCCAGTGATACATCGCCAGCCGTAACTTGGATGGAACAAGATTTGGCCTACATCATGTATACCTCGGGCTCCACTGGCACCCCCAAGGGGATTATGCACACCCACCGCAGCGGTCTCAACTATGCGCGGATGGCGGCCCACACCTACGGTCTCACCCATACCGATCGTCTGGGTAACCACTCGCCACTGCACTTTGACATGTCCACCCTAGATTATTTCTCAGGGCCGCTGGTGGGGGCAACAACGGTGATTATTTCCGAGGCCTATCTGAAAATACCGGCCAGTCTTTCCCAGTTAGCTCAGGATGAAGCCCTTACCATCTGGTACTCGGTTCCCTTTGCGTTGATTCAATTGCTGTTGCGGGGAGTGCTAGACGAGAGAGATTTAAGTTCACTGCGCTGGGTATTGTTTGGTGGAGAACCCTACCCGGCTAAGTATATGTATGGGCTGATGGAACGACTGCCCCAGGCCCGGTTTAGCAATGTCTATGGGCCTGCAGAAATCAATCAGTGCAGCTATTATCATGTTCCCCCCTTGGAGCCAGGCCAGGCGATGCCTGACGAGGTGGCCCCCATCGGTCGCATCTGGGCCAATGCCGAAGAGATGGTGCTCGACGATCAGGACAACCCCATTGTTGCTGGAGAGATAGGGGAATTTTTGGTGCGGACACCGACTATGATGGCAGGCTATTGGCAGCGGCCTAGTTTGAACGAGCAGGCTTTTTATCGTACTGAAATTGCCCACCAAACCGCCGTGTTTTACCGCACAGGAGATTTGGTGCAGCAGCGACCGGATGGGAACTACCAGTTTGTGGGGCGCAAAGACCGACAGATTAAGGCACGGGGCTATCGGATTGAGCTAGATGAGGTGGAGGCTGCCCTGGTGGGAAATCCCCAGGTGGAAGAGGCGGCGGCCTATGGCGTGGCCGCTGAGGCCGGTAGTCACCAGGTTGAGGCGGCGGTGATTCTCACTAAAGAGGCGAGCTTAACCGAGGGGGACCTGCTGAACTACGTGGGAGAACGGCTGCCAGCCTATGCGGTGCCTAAACGGATTGCGATCGCAACCACCTTTCCTAGAACCGGTACCGGCAAAATTGATCGCAACGCATTACAACAACAAGCGGAGACAACGGCATGGACACCCCAGAAATTTTAAAACAGTACATTAGCCAAACCCTGCTCAATGGTCGGATGCAGGTGGACGTTGACGACGATCTTCTCGGTGAAGAGATTCTCGACTCCATGGGGGTAATGCAGCTGGTTGCCTTTGTGGAAGACAAATTTGGCTGTGATGTACCCCAGTCGGATATCACCATCACCAACTTTAGAACCATCAAGGCCATTGATGCCTATCTTGCTAAGCGGAGCCTGTAATCATGACCGTTGCTGCATCGCCAACTCAATCTCCTGACAATTTAGCGGCCCAGTCTAATCTGACCACGGCACAGCACCTGTTATGGCTAGGGCAAAAGCTGGCATCGGACTCGCCACTGTACAATATGGCGTTTTTGTTCACGCTATCGGGTGAGATTGAGCCTGTCCATTTTCAGGCAGCATTTCAGATTTTGGTGAAGCGTAGTGATACGCTACGCATGGTGATTGAAGAAGTGGACGGTGTGCCCCAGCGGCGGATATTGCGTGCCATGGACTGTGAGGTACCAATACTCGATTTTAGCGATCAAGAGAATCCCTCATCAGCGGCCAGGTCTTGGGCAGAGAATCGTAGCCAAACCCTGTTTAATTTATCCGAAAGACTTTTTGACACTGCCCTGATTCGTCTAAGTGCCGACTGCTATGCCTGGTATATAAATCAGCACCATCTGATTACGGATATTCAGTCGGTTCAGCTAATTTATCAGATTCTGGGAGACTTCTATCAGCGTTCGATTGCCGGTACGTTGTCAGATGCTCCGGCGTTACCCGCATACAGTGATATTTCGTTACCATCACCCTCATCACGGACGATTAACTACTGGCAGCAACAGCAGGCCAACTCAGTTGAGCTTTACCAGCGCTCGGCCAATCAAGTCTCTTCTCGTACTCGCCGCGTTTCATGCGAGCTAGGTCCAGCCAGAACGGCCGCACTGAAGCAGTTGGCAACGACCTCGGCAGCCCAGGCATTGACACCCCAGCTGTCTCTATTTAACTTGGTGGCCGGTATTCTGTTGGTTTACCTCCATCGCATTAGCGGTCGCCATCAAGTGGCATTCACCACCCCGGCCCATGGTCGCCCTACAGCGATTTTAAAGGAAACAATTGGTGTCTTTATCGAACTGTTTCCATTGCAGGTGGACATTGAATTGGGAGAAACATTTACTTCGCTGTTGCATAAAGTAAATCAGGCCAGCGGGAGTCTGTTGCGCTACGCCCAACCCGGTGCAAGCCAGTTTGCCCCTAGCCGTGATGTCAATGTGGTCTTAAATTTTATCCACGCTAAACTGTCAGGCTTTAATGGTCATGCTGTCCATTCAGAATGGATTCATCCTGGGGCGGGCGATCCGCGTCACCATTTGCGACTGCAGGTGCATGACTTTGATGATCGAGGTAGCCTACAGCTACATTTTGATTTTAACTGTGATCTGTTTGAGCCAGAGCTACAGGAACGGGCTCCGGGGCATTTTTTAGCCCTGGTGGATGCGGTATTAGCCGATCTTGACCAGCCGATTGCGACGGTGGATATTATTCCGGAAGCAGAGCGTTCTCACTTGATGGCGTTGGCGCAGGGTGAAGAAGCTAATGCCAATTTCGTCGTTAGTGAGACTGTCGTACAACAGTTTGAGGTCCAGGTGCAGCGGACACCGAGCGCTGTTGCGATCGTATGCAAAAGCGAAACCCTCACCTATCGGCAACTTAACGCTAAGGCAAATCAACTGGCCCACTATCTCCGCCAGCAGGGGGTAACGACTGAAACCCCTGTCGGCATCTGTCTACGCCGTTCTATTGAGATGTTAGTGGCGATTTGGGGGGTGCTCAAGGCAGGTGGGGCCTACGTGCCCATTGATCCCAGTCATCCTGGGGAGCGCATTGCCCACATTGTGAACGATACCCAGACCCGTTGGGTGTTGACCCATTCAGCGGTCGCCGACTGTTTGAAGGGTGCGACTAAGATTGTGCTGCTTGATCGGCTAGATTTAACCGCGCAGTCAGATAGCAATCCAGATGCTCCGTCGACCATCAATCAGCTGGCCTACGTGCTCTATACATCGGGGTCCACTGGTCAGCCAAAAGGTGTGGAGGTCGAACATCGGAGTTTAGCAAACTATGTGCATTGGGCCATTCATCACTATGTGCGAGGTAGAACGCTAGCTTTTCCTCTGTTCTCTCCGTTTACCTTTGATCTCACGGTCACCTCTATCTATGTGCCGCTTCTGTCTGGTGGACAGGTTGTTATCTATCCAGAAGAAAGTGGAGCAATCGATCTCTCACTACAGCGCATTTTTGAAGAAAATGTAGTGGATGTGATTAAGCTGACCCCCTCTCACCTGGCCCTGGTACAGGGAATGGCCCTGGGTTCTCGGGTGAAAACACTGCTTATTGGAGGGGAAGATCAAAAGACATCATTGGCGGGTGCGATCGCAAATGCCAGCGACCATCCCATTGAAATTTATAACGAATATGGTCCCACGGAAGCCACCGTTGGCTGCATGATTCACCGATTTAAACTTGAGCCTGATGCCCCTACGTCTGTTTCCATTGGTCAACCAGCGGCAGGGGCCGAGATTTATCTCTTGGATGAGCATCTCAACCTGGTGCCTCAAGGATCGGTGGGTGAAATTTTTATTGGTGGTCCGGGGCTAGCGCGGGGCTATCTCAACCGCCCGGAGCTAACGGCAGAACGATTTGTTTATCGCGGTGATCAAAGGCTCTATCGCACAGGCGATTTGGGTCGCTGGCAGGAAAACGGTCAGCTCACCTATCTGGGTCGCGGAGACCGACAGGTGAAAATCCACGGGACTCGCATTGAGCTAGGAGAAATTGAAGCGGCGCTGGTAGCTCATCCTGAGGTAAGTGCCAGCGCTGTCAATCTAATTCAGGCGACGGCTCCCCCACAGACCGGCCCGGTTACTTACTGTACTCGTTGCGGGATCGCCTCCAACTACCCTGGCATCACCTTTGACCACGATGGGGTGTGCGATATTTGTCAGACCTATGAGACCTATTGCGATCGCACCGAACAATATTTCAAATCCATCGACGAATTCAAGTCTCGTTTAGACAACGCCCGACAGCGTAAGCAGGGTGACTATGACTGCATGATGCTGCTTAGCGGTGGTAAGGACAGTACCTATGCCCTGGCCCAGCTGGTGACCATGGGCTTTAAAGTGTTTGCCTTTACCCTGGATAACGGCTACATCTCGGAAGAAGCGAAGGACAACATTCGTCGTGTGGTCAGCACCCTGGGTGTGGATCATCAGTTTGGCACTACCCCGGCGATGAACGACATTTTTGTCGACAGTTTGAATCGCCACTGTAATGTGTGCAACGGCTGCTTTAAGACAATCTACACCTTGAGTATGCAGCTGGCCTATGGGATGGGGATTCCCTGCATTGTCACCGGTCTTTCACGGGGCCAGTTTTTTGAAACCCGCCTGACGGAAGAATGGTTTACTGAGTTGTTTGGTCAAGATGAGTTTGACGTTAACAAGATTGACGAGACCATTTTAGATGCCCGTAAAGCCTATCACCGCGCTGATGATGCTGTGTCGCGACTGATGGATGTGGATATCTTTAAAACTGACGACATTTTTGAAAAAGTCGAAATTCTGGATTTTTATCGCTATTGCGATGTAGAGCTGGCGGAGATGCTCAGCTTTCTGACGGAGCAGGTGCCCTGGATTCGCCCATCGGATACGGGCCGTTCCACCAACTGCTTGATCAACAATGTCGGTATTCACCTGCACACCAAAAAGCGGGGTTACCACAACTATGCCTTACCCTACAGCTGGGATGTGCGCATGGGCCATAAAACCCCAGAAGCTGCCATTGATGAACTCAATGATGAGATTGATGTGGCTGAGGTGGAGAGAATTTTGCGCGAAATTGGCTACGAGGACCAGCAAATTAACAAAGCCCAGCTGGCAGCCTACTATGTCGGAACTGTCTCGCTAACGGATTTGAGAACCTTTCTAACTCAGCGACTGCCCGGCAATCTAGTGCCCGCCTATTTTATGCAGCTGGAGCAGATGCCGCTGACCGCCAACGGCAAAGTTGATTTTGCTGCTCTGCCCGATCCCCAAGAGACTCGTCCAGAACTGCAGTCTGCCTTTGTTGCTCCCCAAACGGCTGTGGAGAAAACCTTGGCGAAGCTGTGGCAGCAGGTGCTTAAGGTGGACCGCATCGGCATTCACGACAACTTCTATGAGCTGGGCGGCGACTCGATTATGGCCATCCAGATTGCGGCTCGCATATCGGAGACTGGCTTTAACCTGTCCCCCAACCAGATTTTTCAGCATCCTACCCTGGCACAGCTGTCGGTGGTGGTGGCACCCGATGTGGAATTAGCGCCAGAAGATTTGACCGGTACAGTCCCCCTCACCCCGATTCAACAAGCATTTTTCGAACAGCGCTCACCACAGCCAGAACAGTTTACCCAGACGGTGGTGTTAGATGTGGCCGAGACATTGACACCTTCAGTTTTACAAGCTGCTTTAATTGCTCTGGTAAACCATCACGATAGTTTGCGCCTGACCTATACCCAAACAAAGACCGGCTGGCAACAGTACTATGGTGCCCCTATTACTAATGTCACCTTGGTGCAGGTGGATGCGTCCGCTCGGTCACAGCAAATAATTACTGACACTATTGCCGGTTTGCAAACCCAGCTTGACCTGGCAACAGGAGATTTGGTTAGGGCAGCCTTGTTTAATTTGGGCGATCGGCAGCAGCTAGGTTTGGTGATTCATCATTTAGTCGTGGATGCACTTTCCTGGCTAACGCTGATTCAAGATTTGGAAACGGCGTATCAACAACTAAGTCAGCAAGAGTCCCTTTCCTTACCCCTCAAAACCAGTTCGTTTAAGGCATGGGCTGACGGCCTTAATGAGGTATCGCTTTCTCAGTCAGAAATTGACTACTGGCGGTCTCAGGCTAAGGCTTTAGTGCAATTTGGTGTTGAAGCTCAAACTGAGGCCAGTGCGTCCACACTTTCTCGACAGCTGAGTTACGAGTTAACCCAGACATTTTTGCAAGCAACCCGTGCCCGCCCCCAGGAACTGTTGTTAACGGCATTGGCCTTAGCGGTCAAGCAGCATACTGGACAGCACACTGTTCAGGTGGCGTTAGAGGGCCATGGACGCGAAGAGGCGATGGTGCCCAATCGTCGGCTGGTGCGCACCGTTGGGTGGTTTACCTCTCTCTTTCCAGTCACATTTGAGGTGGATACTGTTCCCAATGAGGCTTTGCGAGCAGTAAAACACACACTGCAGCAGGTTCCTAATAATGGTATTGGCTATGGTATTTTACGCTATCTCAAAGGAGAGACTATCGCCGAGCACAGCCAGCCTGAGATTTTGTTTAACTATCTTGGTACTTTAGAACAGCTATTGCCGCCTACGTCGATGTTTCGGTTTGCCCAGCCGTTACAAGTGTCGCGCAGTCCGCTACAGATAAGGTCGCATCCCCTAGAAATCGGTGCCTTTATCAGCAATGGCCACCTCCACATTGACTGGAGCTACAGCGGTCTAGATGAGGCCACGGTGCAGGCACTGGCCGATGGCATGATGCTACACCTGCAAACCCTGCTAGAAGGACCAGGCGATCAGACAACTGTAGAAGACTTTCCATTGGCCAAGCTCAACAGCAAGAAACTCGATAAGCTAGCGGCCTTGCTCAATAAAGCCGATCGCATGGGAGGTAAGGGCTAATGGAAAACGTTGCTGATATTTATACGCTTTCGCCCACACAGCTGGGTATGTTGTTTCATACCCTGGCAGATACCCAAGCTGGGGTTTATGTGAACCAATATACCTGTAAGCTTAGCGGTCGCCTGCAGTCGGAACTGTTACAGCAGGCATGGCAGAAGACTCTGGCACGGCATCTGGTTCTACGCACGGCATTTTTGTGGGATGGCTTAGACGAGCCGTTGCAGGTAGTGCGGCAACAGGTGGAGCTGCCCTGGCGGTTACTGGACTGGCGTGGCTTGGATGAGGGTGAACAGAAGGTTAAACTAGAGGAGTTTTTGGGGTGCGATCGCAACCAAGGCTTTAACCTTGATCAAGCCCCCATTCTCCGCCTCACCCTGATCCACCTCAGCAAAGACACCTGGCAATTCATTTGGAGTTCTCACCATCTATTATTTGATGGCTGGTCGCTGCCCCTGATCTGGCAAGACATGCTCACTTACTATGGAGCGCTGCAGCAAGGTATCGTTCCTCAGTTATCTCCCATACGTCCCTACCGCGACTACATCGCCTGGCAGCAAGAACAAAATCTCAGCACCGCCGAATCCTTCTGGCGCAATCAACTAAAAGGCTTTGCAGAACCCACCCCGCTGCCCGCTGCCCAAATTGGCAGTTCCGGGCACTATCAGCAACAATCTAAATCTCTCTCTCCCTCTTTAACCACAGCCTTAAAAACCTTGGGTCAGAAGCATCAGCTAACGTTAAACACCTTGGTTCAGGGGGCATGGGCGCTGTTGCTAAACCACTACAGTAGTCAAAATCAGGTGACCTATGGGTCAGTGGTTTCAGGGCGCCCGGCGGACCTCAGCGGTGTGGAAACCATGGTGGGATTGTTTATTAATACGTTGCCTGTACGGGTAGACATAGCCTCTGAGCAACCTCTGGTGGATTGGCTGCAGGACCGACAGCGACAGCTTCTGGAACTGCGACAGTATGAGTCCACAGCCCTGACCGATATCCAACGCTGGAGTGATTTGCCTAAGGGCAGTCCTCTGTTTGAGAGCATTGTGGTGTTTGAAAACTATCCAACAGCGGTGGCGACTGATCTAGGATTTGAGACCCACGAGATTCGCTACCTGGAGCAGAGTAACTATCCCTTAGCTCTCTTAGTGGTGCCGGGCGAGTCTCTAGAGTTAATATTACTGTCTGACTCAGGGCGATTTGAAGCGGAGACAATTACTCGCCTGCATGCCCACCTCGAACTGTTGCTAACGGCCTTTGTTGAGCAACCCCAGGCAAAACTAACTGACCTACCTCGACTGACAGCGGCAGAACAACAGCAGTTAACTATCTGGGATAGCATCGATTATCCCCATGATCTCACTATTCACCAGCTGATTGAAGCTCAGGTGGATAAGACACCCGATGCTCCGGCGGTGGTGTTTCAAGGGCAAACGCTGACCTATGGCGAGCTAAATCAGTGGGCTGAACGGTTGGCTGGTGTGTTGCGATCGCACGGCGTTGTTCCTGGTGAACGGGTAGCTCTGTGTCTGAATCCATCGTTGGAGCGCATTGTGAGTATTCTGGCGGTGTTTAAGGCTGGCGCTGCCTATGTTCCCCTCGATCCTGCCTATCCTGCAGCTCGGATTAGTTACTGTTTAGAGGATACTAATCCAAAGCTGTTGTTGACGCAGCGATCGGTCAATTTACCTGAAATGTCTGTTCCTCTCGTTTATTTAGATGAGAAGTATGCAGAAGAGCCGTCTCTAGAGTCTTCTGTATCTCCTGCTCAACCGGACGATCTGGCCTACATTATTTACACCTCTGGTTCCACAGGACAGCCTAAGGGGGTGATGGTCAGCCATCGTAATTTGGTGCATTCTACGATGGCGAGATTTCAGGTTTATCCAGAACCGGTTGGCCGATTCTTGTTGCTCTCTTCCATTGCCTTTGATAGCTCTGTGGCTGGAATTTTCTGGACGCTGTGTCAGGGTGGAACATTGGTGTTGCCTCCTGAGCGGATTGAACAGGATCTGCATCAGCTGGCTAGCCTGATTGCTCAGCAGAAAGTTACCCATACGCTGTGTGTTCCTACACTGTATTCGTTGCTGCTAGAGTCTACTAATCTTCAGCAGTTATCAACACTGCGGACGGTTGTTGTTGCGGGGGAAGCTTGTCCTCGTAGTTTGGCACAGCAACACTATGCCAAACTGCCTGCTACGGATTTGTATAACGAGTATGGACCGACGGAGACAACGGTGTGGTGTACGGCTTACCGAGTTCCGACGGAGCTGAGGCCTGGGCCTGTTGCTATTGGTAGAGCGATTCCGAATACTCAGATTTACTTGCTAAATGAGGATCTACAGCTGGTTCCAACTGGAGCTGTTGGTGAGATCTATGTGGGTGGAGATGGGGTGACGCGGGGGTATTTGAATCAGCCGGAGAAGACGGCAGCGGTGTTTATTGTGCCGGAGGATGGTGGGCAGTGCTCACCCTACCTTTATAAGACAGGAGACTTGGCGCGTTATCGGGCTGATGGTCTGTTGGAATGGTTAGGGCGTTGCGATCGCCAGGTTAAAATTCGGGGTCATCGCATTGAACTCGGGGAGATTGAGGATGCCCTGCGGGAACAGGAGGGTGTGCAAGAGGCAGTGGTAGTGGCTCAGCCAGCATTCGAGCTAGATAGCCTAGTGGCGGCCCTCGCAGCTTTAGAGCCTGAGCAGGCAGAAGCTTTGTTAATGGCTATCGAGGAGACTGTTTAACGATGGCTGTCTGTCGTGTTCAACTGAAATTTTATAACGACTGTAAGGGGGCGAGGTGATGATGGCAAACCTACCATGGCTTAAGTACAACGTTGCCAGAGCTCTCAAAAAGCTGGGAATTGAGCGCAATGGTCTAAAAAAGAAGTTGCTCAGCGAAGGACGTACCCGTTGGCTGGACATGGGCAGTCGGCGATTTGAAGAAGGCTTTATGTGTCTTGATCTAGCCTCAGGGGAGGACCTGGCTCCGGATCTAGCTGAGCGCTACTATTCAGCCAATATAGGCCAGTTGGGAGATGCTGACCGAGAGAAATTAGGGCAGTTTGACTTGGTCAGACTGCAGCATGTGTTTGAGCATTTTAGCTTTGAGGACGGAACAGACCTGTTGAAATTTTGTTCTAGTCTTTTAAAAGAAGATGGCTACTTATTGCTCACGGTTCCAGACCTGCGCATCCACATCAACGGATATTTCACTAACTATCGTCACATGGGATATTTCGTTAACTATGCTCAGCGTAGAATCCCTAAGGATGCCCCCTCCAGCTTTCTGTTTTCATTCCATGCCCATCAATTTGGCTATGCTCCTGTTGACGATCCGGGACAGGTACACAAGTGGAGCTATGACTACGAAGGACTGACCTACCAGCTGCGAAAGGTCAACAGGTTCAAAAATATCAGACGGTTAGATGTGCTAGACCCTTGGGCCTCCATCCCATTTACCCACAATATGCCCCTCGAGGATCTGTGTGTGATTGCGCAAAAAGATCCTACAAAAGACTCCACATACTCTGGCACGGGGGACTCTTAGCCATGGCCCACATTGTTTGTATCACAGGAGGATTAAAAGGCATTTTTAACGCCAGTCTGGCACTGGTGCAACAGTTGAAGCTGGCTGGCCATCGGGTGACCTATGCCAGTCCCTATGACTTTCGAGATGCGGTTACGGCCCAGGGAATTCCCTATGTTCAGCTAGAGTCATGGGTGATTCAGCCCGTTGACCCACCCATGGGGCGATGGAAAAAACTGTGGACATTGCGGCAACGACAACAGCAAGCAGTGAATCAGCTGGGTGTGCATCGCTTTGCCCAAACCATACAAGCGCTTGAGCCGGATTTGGTGCTAATCGATATGGAGATGACGCCTCACATTATGGCTGGGGTAATGAGCGGTCTGCCAATGGCGCTGCTATGTCAGTTTCTGTCCATCTGGAAACGACCTGGGTTGCCTCCTATTAATAGTCATACTCTACCGGATAGCGACTTTGGCATTGAGTTAGCTTGGCTGAAGAACGGCTTGACTACTTGGAAAGAAGCGCTCAAACAGCGTTGGCAGCGGATGGGGCTGGACAGACGGTCGGTTTGGGGCTGTTATGCTCGGCAGATTGGCTATCCGTTTCCCGAACAGTTTGGCTTTAATCAATGGCTAATTCCCTATGGACAGGGGACGCTACCCATCCTTTGTTTTAATGCCCTGGAGTTAGATTTTCCCCATGATCCCCATCCTTTGATGCACTATGTGGGACCGATGGTGTATGAGAATCGCCAAGAGGCGCAGGTTACGACAGATACTCACAAAGTCTTAGAACAGCTTTTTGAAAAGCGACTTACCCAGGGGCGATCGCTTATATACTGCGGTTGCAGCACTTTTGCTAAAGGCAACCAGCATTGGTTAAAAAAGATTATGGAAGCTGTTGCTAACCGACCTGAATGGGATTTGGTTATGGGATTGGGCGGACAGCTAGAGATTGACCAGCTTGGAACCCTGCCTGCCAATGTCCATACTTTTAGTTGGACGCCACAGTTACAGGTGCTCAAGCACGCTGACTGCGCTGTCATCAATGGCGGCATTAACACCATTAACGAATGTCTTTACCTGGGGGTGCCAATGCTGGTGTATTCCCTCGGACATGCGGACCAAAATGGCGATGCGGCCAGGGTGGCTTATCACGGGTTAGGGATTGCGGGCGAGCGGGAGAAGGAGACGGCGGCTGAGATCTGTAGCTCTATTCAGACGTTGCTGGCTGATGAGTCTTATCGGGAGAGGGTGGGGAAGATGTGCGATCGCATCCACCACTACCACCAAGAAAATCGCGCTGCCCAAGTGGTTGAAACATTGCTAAATAGACAGTCTGCCCAGAAAGACAATCCCCACTTAGCAGCTATTGGGCCACCATGATCAATACAATCTGTCCCTCCGCTTCAGACCCCTAAGAACTAGTCCACAGAATTTTGTCATGGCACCCAACCAGGAACTATATCAACGAGTTAAAGCGTTCTCACCCAAACAGCGTGAGGCCCTGGCACAGCGGCTAAACCTGGCTGCGTCCAATCGTTCTGCTCGGCTAGTGGCCTATGTGGTGTCGGCTGATGGTAAGGCGGATGATAAGAAGGTTAGTGCTCTGAGAGATCGGCTGAAGGCTAAGCTACCAAATTATATGGTGCCTGCGGTGATTATGCCGTTAGCCCAAATGCCCCGCACTGCCAATGGCAAGATTGATACGAAGGCATTGCCTGAGCCCCAGTTAGTGGGGACAATGACGGGTGCATCCGCTGCGCCCCGCACACCAGCAGAACAAGTTTTAGCTCAAATCTGGAGTGAGGTACTGCGGCTAGACACCGTTGGCATCCACGACAACTTTTTTGAGCTAGGGGGAGATTCTATCCTCAGTATTCAAATTGTTTCGCGGGCGCGGGAGGCGGGGCTGCGGTTAGCACCTAATCAACTGTTTGAGCATCCAACGGTGGCAGAGCTGGCGGCAGCGGTAAATCTAGCACCTGAAGTAACCGCCACTCAGGATTTAGTGACTGGAGAAGTGCCGCTAACACCGATTCAGCACTGGTTCTTTGAACAGGAAATGGAGGTGCCCAACCACTGGCATCAGGCGATGCTGATAGAGCTTCCTGATGGGGTTGACAAATTAGGTGATTACCCAGAAACAATCCCCCAGTCAGAAAATATGTCTGCAAAAGTCCTCCCCTTGCGTTGGCGAGGCCAGTCCAGAGGGCTTAGGGGAGGTGCCGCAGGCGGTGGGGTTTCGACCAATAGCGCTATATCCCGAGAACCCCTCCCTGACGGTTCCCCTTGCAAAGGGGAACCAGATATCGTCGAGCCGATTGAAACGGTAGATTATTCAAGTGTGCATTCCTTAATAGAAAGAACCCTGGCAATTTTGTGGACCCACCACGATGGTCTAAGAATGCGCTTTCTCAACGATCAACAAATTAATGCCGATGCTGGCAGTCCTCCCAAGGTAATTCAAGTTGATCTTTCCCATCTAGAAGTATCTGAACAGATAAAAGCTATTGCTGACCATGGCAGTCGTTTGCATGCCAATGTAAACCTTGCTGACGGGGATCTGATGGGAGCGATTCTATTCACCCGTGGGGCTGGTCAGTCAAGCTGGCTTTTGCTAAGTTTGCATCACTTGATTGTAGACGCTGTTTCCTGGCAGATTCTTCTCGATGATCTCTCCAGCTTATTAAGGGAGACTCCACAGCTGCCTGAGAAGACCACATCTTTCCAGACTTGGGCCAAAACTCTCAATTCTCAAACGCCTACAAGGGAGTCTGAATTAGATTTCTGGATAGCTCAATCTGAGCAACTAGCTATGGCGCTACCGCGTGATTTTTCAGACACACCGCCACCCACGGAAGGCACAACCCAGAGCGTGACGGTTACCCTCAGCGCTGAGGATACTGAGGCATTATTAAAAACTGTTCCAGCGGTTTACAACACCCAAATTAACGATGCACTGCTGACAGCATTGACCCAAACGCTGTTGCAATGGTCAGGCACCACTGCTGGCAATGTTCGCATAGAAATGGAGGCCCACGGGCGAGAACAGATTGCTGATGGCATTGACCTGTCTCGGACAGTGGGATGGTTTACGACCACCTATCCGGTGAGTTTACACGTTGACAATGCTGACGACTCTATCGCGACCCTCAAATCTGTTAAAGAACAGCTGCGACAGGTGCCAAACCGAGGAATTGGCTACGGTATGCTGCGATATCTGGGGGAGGATGCAACCCGACAGCAGCTGTCTCAGGCAGAATCATCGGAAGTGTTGTTTAACTATCTTGGACGACAGGATTTGACCACCGGAGACCTAAGAGTTATTCCAGACATCGATGTTGGTACCTTGAGAGATTCACGCAATCGACGGAGTTACCCACTAGAGATAAATGCTTGGATAGCGCAGGATCAGCTACGGATAAACTGGCGATATGACACCCAAATTCATCGTTCAGAAACCCTGTCCACACTGGCAAATCAATACTTGAGTGCGCTGAAATCTCTCATTGCCCAATGTACTGACAACAGCGGTGGCTTTACCCCATCTGATTTTCCCGATGCTGATTTGGGCCAAGCTGATCTAGACGATTTTATTAGCCAGCTGGAGGAGGTTTAACCATGGATAAGAAGAACATCGAAACTATCTATGCCCTGGCTCCTCTGCAGCAGGCGTTTTTATGGCATAGTCTTCAAACATCTGTGCAGGATGGGTTGATTCACATGCGCTGTACGCTGCGGGGGGATGTGGATGCTGGTCTGTTGCAACAGGCTTGGGACTATGTGGTGGGTCAGCACCCTGTTTTGCGCACTTCGGTGCATTGGCAAGGGGTAAAGCAGCCGTTGCAGGTGGTGGCAAAACGGGCCGCTATCCCCTGGACACATCTGGATTTGAGGGGACAAGACGATCAGCAGACGGCTTTGGCAGATTTTCTGGCGGCGGATCGAGAACGTGGGTTTGAGCTGACCCAGGCTCCCATATCTCGTCTGGCGCTGATGCGTCTGGATGAGACGGAGTATGAGCTGGTGTGGAGCTGTCATCATTTGATGTTGGATGGCTGGTCTGGGGCGCTGGTGTTTAATCAGGTGTTTGATTGTTATGAGGTTTTGCGGCGGGCTGAGCGTCCGGTGGGTAAGGCTGGGCCTACGTATCAGAGCTATGTGCGGTGGTTGAAGCAGCAGGATGGGGCGGCTGCGGAGGAGTTTTGGCGAGAGGAGTTGAGGGGGATTGGGGATCCGGTGGGGTTGCCGGGCTATTTCCGTAGGAAACGCTTCGCGAACGACTTCGCTCAGCCCTCGGGGAGGGAGGGGGTTGGTGTAGAGGTGTCTGGTTATTCAGGCCCCCAAACCCCCAATGCTGGGGGCTTTGAAATGGAGCCTTGTATTACGTTTTCGAGTGAGGTGATGGCCGGGGTGCAGGAGTTTTTGCGATCGCACCGCCTCACCCTCAATACATTCATGCAAGGGATCTGGGCACTGATCCTCCACGGCTACAGCCAAAATCCAGACATCGTCTTTGGCACTACCGTTTCTGGACGCCAGGGAGACTTAGCAGGTGTTGAAGTCATTGTTGGCATGCTGATCAACGTGGTGCCAGTCCGAGTCAAGGTGCTCTCAGAACAGACGGTGCTGGACTGGTTGCAGGAATTGCAAACTCAGCAGGCGATGGCTAGCCGCTATGCCTATGCCTCCACCGATCAGATTCAGGGCTGGAGTGGAGTTGCGGGACGTTTGTTTGAGAGTCTTTTGGTGATTGAAAACTATCCCATTCAGACTGAGTATCAGGCGGAGCGGAGTCTGCAGGTGGAGAATATGCGCTCAGGTTTGGTGAGTACCTACGGTCTGACGGTGGTTGTTAAACCGGGGAATGAGCTGACGGTGCTGCTGCTGGCGGAGACTGTGAATGATGATGTGCTAATGACTCTGTTGCAGCAGTTTCAAACGGTATTAACGGCAATCGTAGAGAATCCAAAACGGTCCATCGGTGAGGTTTTGCCCCCCAAGGCGTTGACGGTTGTTCAGCGTTCTCAAGCATCTGTTGACGATATTACAGTTAATCTTAGTCGAGACCAGCTAGAGGACAGTTTCTCTGCCCCGAATAATCCGTTGGAGCTAAAGCTGATCCAGATTTGGGAATCGGTGTTGGGGGTAAGCCCCCTCAGCGTAGACGATAACTTTTTTGAGATGGGGGGGAATTCGCTGCTGGCGGTGCAGCTATTTAATCAGATGCAGCAGCAGTTGGACTGTGCTCTACCGCTGGCAACATTATTTCAAGCCCCTAACGTGCGACAGTTTGCGGCGTTGCTCAGTCAGGAGCAGCCGGTTTCTCAATGGTCGAGCCTGGTGCCGATTCAGACCAGTGGGACGAAGCTACCGTTATTTTTCCATGGGGGGTCGGCGGACGCGCTCACCTGGGCAAGATTTTCCCATCTGCTAGGAACCGAGCGACCGTTTTATGCCCTGCAGCGGCCTGATTTGGATGGCAGTGAGGTCACCCATACTACGGTAGAAGAGTTGGCGACGGACTGTGTTAAGGAAATGCGGATGGTGCAGCCGAAGGGTCCCTATTTGGTTGGGGGACATTGCCTAGGGGGGGCAGTGGCGTTTGAGATTGCGCAACAGCTACAGGCGGATGGTGAAGATGTTGAGAGTGTCGTGCTGATTGATGCCTACCGGCCAGGGGAGTTGCCTGGGACGGTGCTGACGCAGCTGCAGAGTCGTTTACAGCTGGGGGTGTTTTGGCTGCGGAAGAATTATTATTACCATGGGGGATTAGAGCAGCTGACATTGTTGCCAGGGAAAGTCTGGCAAAAGTTGATGCCGTCTAGGGGCGGACGGCATACTTCTAATAAACCAGAGAGCTTAGAGACTTTTGAGCCTGTTGCCCCTGAGGCTAGTGGGGATACCGGGGAGCAGCCCAAAGTTCCCTATGAGTATCGCTATGCTCGGGCTCAACGGGCCAATGATTTGGCCGCAGAGCGCTATGTGGCCCAGCCTTATGGGGGACAAGTCAAGCTATTTCGAGCCGAGATTCAGATTCTCGATTGGTACTTTGGTCGGGAGTTAGGCTGGCAAACGGTGGCAAAGGATGGGGTGGCGTTGACGAAGATTCCTGGGTTCTTTGGAAATTTGTTTAATCAGCGTTCAACACCGCTGCTGGTGGACCAGGTGAAGACATATCTCGCCACACTCCCATAAAAACTTACACATCTACACGCTTATGTCTGCTCAACCCACTCGTATTCTACAGATAGTGCCTCGGATGTCCCCCGATGTGGATGGTGTGGGGGACTATGCGCTGCAGCTGGCCCATGAGCTTTGCGATCTCAACCAGATCCATTCAGATTTTTTGGTCGTTCGTCCCCATCCTCAAAGGCAGTCTCAAGTAGACCGATTTAGCGTACATTCCCTAGATAGCCATACGGTACAGGGCGTTTTGCAACGAGTCCCCGACGACATATCAACTATTTTTCTTCAATATAGTAATTACCCGTACCTACAGGGAAAACTAGATGCACCGATGTGGTTAGCCGATGCGCTCAACGTTCTTAAACAGCGAGGATTACGGATTGTAGTGATGTTTCATGAGCTGCCAACGCTGCGCTACAAACGCATCCGCTGTCCTAATTTTCTACAGCGGCGAGTGTCCCGCAGATTAGCCCAAATTGCTGATGTGGTGGTTACCAACAATACCGCATTCCAACAAACCCTGGCGCAGTGGGCCCAGGTATACTGTGTGCCAAATTTTTCGACTATTGGTGAAGCTGCCACCGTAAAACCACTGGCGGCACGAAAGCGCTCGTTGGTGGTGTTTGGCAGTAGCGATCGCACCCGTGTTTACCGTAATAATATTGAGACAATCAACTGTATCTGCAACACCCTGGCGATCGACACCCTTTACGATGTAGGGCGTCCCGTTGACTGGGATCACCAGGGAATAAATGTAAAAGTAGTGCGCACAGGCTTTTTATCAGCCACAGACATCAGTCAGCTCCTAGCCGAGTCGCTAGCTGGCGTATTTGACTATCGACGCTTTCCCCAGAATTTAGCCAAATCCACCGTCTATGCGGCCTACTGCTCCCACGGCATGGTTCCCATCTGTAATGCCCATGGACTCAAACCCCAGGACAATATTGCAGCCAATCATCACTATCTAGTGTCATCAAACTTAAAAGAGTTTGCACAGCCGTCAACGCTACAGGTAATTGCAGATAATGCCTATGCCCACTACCAAACACGAACGTTGGCCCAGTGTGCCCGCCGGTTTGCTGAGCTGATTAATCCGGTCCAGTCAGCTCAGACGGTGAATACTGACTTGTATACAAAACCGGAGGCCAGGGTCTGAGCCCTTATTCCTCAGCACTTTCCCCATAGGGAACCGGCTTAGATCTTTTCAGCCGCCTGCCTATCTTATTTTTTATGAGTTATGCATACACAAACGGTCAACAACCACGTCGGTATGGGGCGACTAGCCCCCTATCCAAAGCTTTTTGTCGTCGGCTGCCCACGGTCAGGCACATCATGGGTAACGTCGTTGATTTCGGCCCATCCAGGGGTGGTCACTGTACCAAGAGAAACCCATGTATATCGGCTGGTATATGAACCGTTTATCGAACTACCCAAATGGAACTGGCAGCAACGCCTGCGGTCTTGGAAAGGTATTTTGCGACGCTACGGATTAAAGCCACTGCTGTTTGGCTTTCTGCCTAGAGACATCTGGCAGGGCATCCTACGAGAGCATCAGATTCTCAACCGACCCAACAGTCACGGCCTTCATGGGTTAGTTAACCATCGCGATCTAAAAGCATTGATCGAAGCGATCCGCAGGGAAGTCCCTGATACAGATGGGGGATTGCTCCAAGCAGAAGAATTAATTGCGGCCATGTTTGATCGCTTTTTTGAGCAGCATGGTAAACCGGGGCAAACGGTGTTAGAAAAGACACCTATGCACATTCGCTACGCTGAGCAAATTTTATGGCGTTTTCCCGAAGCGCGCATTGTTGAAGTTGTTCGAGACGGACGAGATGTCTGTGTATCTTATAATGCCCTGGCCCAGAGAGAGCGCTGGGCGCGCATAGGCACAGTCGGAGCCATCCGCCGATGGAAGCAATGTGTCGAATGGGGCGATATTATTCGCGAGCGCCCTGGACTATCGCCTCGGGTATATACTGTACGCTACGAATCACTCAAGGCCGATCCAGAGAGAAGTTTGCAACAGATTTTTCAATTTGCAAGTCTAGAATGGACCGAAGGACAGATTGAGGCCATTGTCGCAGCAGGAGATATTCGTCGAGTGCAGCAAAAAGGCAACGGGCAGTATGTACGCTCCGGCTCAGTAGGCGACTGGCAAAAGCACCTGTCTGAAGCCGAGATTGCCATGTGTAGCGAAATCGCTGGCGAACAGCTAATGCGGCTAGGCTATATTACAAAGAGATAAACAGCTTATAGTCAGCAACGGCTTTAGCCTCGGATAAGCGTGATTTTTCGTTGGCTAGTCGTTTCTGCTAGCTCAGTTGTCGTACGTTCAGCAATCGGCAGCAGTCCTGGACGCTGGTCAAAATCCACTAGCCATCTTGGGTAAGGTCCTGGCAAAGTTGGATACCACCAGCATGCCCTTTCCGCCAAGGTATTGATTGAATAGCCCAAGGGTTGAATCTCATTTTAAAATTATCGGTTACGGCTTGGAATAAGGTTTAGACCGACCAGCGCTTAAAGGATTTGCTGTCCTAACTAATCTGCCAGAAGCGATGACTGCTGATAATCTAACTGCTAAATCTTGGGTTCGGAGGCTTTACCCGTCATGATGAAGGGGTATATCCAATCTGGCCTTGCATGTTTAACCTACTTATTGGCGAACTGAAGCGTACGCTAATTCAGTTTATTCGGTACCCTTCCGAAATCATTGGCGGCATTATTATCATCACGACCGTGTTCTATGGCCTCTTTGTGAGTGCCCAATACATGGCAGGTCCAGCGATGAATTTTGGTGAGCGCTTAGATTCTGTTGTAGTGGGCTATGTGCTGTGGACCCTGGCGCTGTATATCGTCAATGACATTGCCTTCAATATCCAGTCAGAAGCTCAAACCGGTACTTTAGAGCAAATTTTTCTCTCTCCTTTTCCAGCCCCAAAAGTTTTCTTTGCTCGGGCAGTGGCTAGTTTAGCCCTGCGTATGACCATCATTACCTTTATTTTGTTTATTCTGATGGTCATTACTGACAGTCAGTTATCATTTCCCCTAGGGTTAATCTTTCCGCTAGGAACACTTTTGATGGCAGCCTACGGTCTCGCATTTGTGATGGGCTCCTGTGCGCTGGTTTTCAAGCGAGTGCAACAGATCCTACCGATCTTTCAGTTTGGTTTACTATTTTTGCTGGCAGCTCCAACGGAAGAATGGGATGGAACAGCGCGGACGGTAGCCAATTTTTTACCAATGCTCCCCAGTACAGGATTGTTGCGTGATTTGATGGCTCGTGGAGAGACCTTAGATTTCTCGCAACTAGGGATTGCTTTTGTTAACGGTGCGGCTTATTTTATCCTGGGTCTGTTGGTCTTTGGCTGGGCTGAGCGACAGGCCAAAAGACGTGGTACTTTGAGCGGCTACTAAGCATCTGTGCTGAGCCAGATGCTCAAAAGGAGTAACGGCGGCATAGACTAACTGGCACAATAACTGTCACACATGCCTAATGTCTGCTGTAGCTCCCCGGTTAAGATTCTGACAGCATAGCCGTAGTACTCAGAATGACGCCGGAGTCCCTGGATCAATTTTTTTCAAAGTCACAGCAGCAGCAGTATGTCCAGTATCTGTTAGGCCGCGTCGGTTTGACGCGACGACGGGCTGAGTGTTTTGTGCGGCTGTGGGCCTATCTGCACTTCAAGCAAACGGACGGCTCTATGCCCACAGAGCAGCTCAAGCCGGTTGATACTTGGGTGGACTGTACCTGTCGTGAAGCGGCGGCTCTATTTTATGCTGAGTCCGAGCGGGGAAGCGAGCGCTCAGCTGGAATGATGCTGGATAAGCTAGTGGCCCTGGGATTGATCCAAAAGCAGTTTGATGGAAATACTATTGCGATCGCAATCTCCCAACCCCCTGAGCTTTATCAAACTCAGTCAAAGCCTGTGGACGTCTTCGCCGATCAGTTTGACCCACGCTGTGATGCTATTCCAGTAGCTAATCTGCTGGCCAGCCGCTACAACTGGATGAACAACAGCACCACCGCCGTTCCCTATCGCATTACCGAACTCTTGCGACAGTGGGCCGAAAGCTATAGTCGCGGTATGCGTGTGCTACGCCGTAGCGATAACCTTAATCCGGTTGGATTTTGTTTGCTTTATCCGACAACCCGCGACTCTGAAATTCACTTTTTTGGTCCTCCTAATAAGGGGCTACACCTGAGCGGTATTGCCACTGAAGACCCGTTTACACTAGCCACAGCGGGGGATGAAAGCTGTCGCGCACTCTTTATTCGTAGCTGGAATATTTTGCCTGAGTACGAAGATCGAGCGCTGATGCTGTTGCAAGACGCCCAGACTACTCTAAAGGCGATGCAGCAAGACTTTCCTAATCTCTGCGATCTCCATACCTTGATTATTCATCGGCACTATGAGCCGCTGGCCACCGCCCTGGGCTTTCAAAAAACTGGGCTAGACAGCCAGGCGGCGGTTTACTGGATGTATTTGGCCTTAGACCGTTTTTTGGCCATCGATATGGAAGACCTGCCCCACGCAGCCGTCAGCATTAGCCGCTAGCTCTGGTAAAAGTCTGCGCCCTTATTAACAAAGTCCAGGGTAAACGCTTGGGTATAGTCAGTGTCAGCTGCCAATACTCCCGCTGCTGCCATCTCTTGAAAGAATGCCTGCCAGCGCTCGTCAGTCATCGCGCCAATTCCCATGGATTCCGCATCGCCGGAGATAGCAATGCCGTACTCCTGCATTTTTTCAAGACTGTAGGCCAGCTGCTCATCCGTCATTTCAGGATTGTCTTGTTTGATCAGCTCGTTGCCCAGGGTGGGGTCATCAAAATAGGCATACCAGCCTTTAATCGAGGCATCGACAAACCGCTGCACCAGATCGGGGTCGGTATCAACTATTGTTTGGCGAGTTTCAATCGTGGTGGCATAGGCCGTATAGCCGTAGTCAGCCAGTAAGAAAACTAGGGGGTCAAAGCCGCCTTCTTTTGCGATCGCTAACGGTTCAGAACTTAAATATCCCTGCTGTGCCGAAGTTTTATCGGCTAAAAATGGACCTGGGTTAAAGTTGTAGTTCCGCTTCATATCATCTGTAAAGCCGTATTTAGCTGCCAAAAACGGCCAGTAGGTAACATTGGCCGCCTTCGAAATAAAAACAGGTCTGCCCTTTAGATCGGCTAGTTCCGTCACTCCCTGATCGGGGTGAGCAATCAAGATTTGCGGATCTTTTTGAAAAATTGCCGCTACGGTAACTTTGGGAATTTCTGCTTCGACCGCTTTAATCGCATCCGCAGCATAGCCCATAAAAAAGTCCACAGCCTCGCCCATCAATAGCTGGGTACCGTTAACCTGGGGACCCCCCATTTTGATGGTCACATCTAGACCATAGTCGTTATAAATTCCCGCTGCTACCGCCTGATAAAATCCGCCATGCTCGGCCTGGGCATACCAGTTGGTCCCAAAGGTAAGCTTTTGCAGGGCGTCAGCTGTTGTCGCTGTGGGTGCGTCGGTTGTCGAGTCACCCGTCCCGCCGCAGGCCGCCATAAGCCCTGCGCCAGCAGCCAATGAACCATACTGAATAAAATGGCGGCGATTAAATCGAGTCATAGCAGATATCTCTTACTTAGTCAGCCATTTTATGACCTGGTGCCCCAGCTTAACCCCGTTTAGTCGGTCAATTTCTCGAATACCGGTGGGGCTGGTGACGTTTACCTCAGTCAAATACCCACCAATAATGTCAATACCAACAAAGTAAAGTCCGTCTCGCTGTAGCGTAGGCGCCAGCTGCTGGCAAATATCTAGCTCACGCTCGGTAATGTCTACTTTGGCACTGCGTCCGCCTACGGCCATATTGCCTCGAAACTCTTTACCGGTCGGAATCCGATTAACCGCTCCTAGGGGCTCACCATCCAGCAAAATGATGCGCTTATCGCCGTCTTTAGCCGCTGGTAAATAGGCTTGCACCATGACAGGTTCTTGACCCTGTTTAGTGCTGATTTCAATCATGGAGTTAAAGTTAGGGTCGTCATTACTCAAAAACAGAATTCCTTCCCCCCCTTTGCCTCCTAAGGGTTTGAGTACAGCTTTACCGCCACAGCGTTCGACCATTTCACGAATTACCGCTTTGTCCTGACTCACAATAGTGTCAGGAATGGCCTGAGTAAACTGAAGGGCGTACATTTTCTCATTGGCCGCCCGGATCCCCTGGGGAGAATTAATCACCTTTGTTTTGACCGGGTCAACATAGTCCAGGATATATGTAGCATAGAGATAGGGCACCGTCACTGGCGGATCGGTCCGCATAAATACGGCGTCCATCGTTTCTAAAGACTGCCACTGCGGTTCACCCAGGGTATACCAGTCGGCAACGGCATCCCAACGATTGTCCCCCAGGGTGACAGGCGTCAGAGTAACGGCACTCAAGTGGGCCATGGCCTTACCCGCAACCACACCCATTTTCTGTGCTTGGGTGATGTAGACCTGATGTCCCTGCTCCTGAGCGGCCTCCATCAGAGCAACGCTGCTATCGTGACCGGGGTCCAACTTGGCAATAGAGTCAATAATAAATGTGAGTTTCACAGTCTCGGCAATAGGGGTGCGGGTTTGATTCTGCCATGATTAAAGGTCCTTAAGATACTTTGCTCATATTCCAGCCAGGAAGATAGCGATGCGTCTCGATAGCATTACCGGGTCTCCACCTGGGGAAAGAAGTGCGTTCCCAACGTGCCGGCAGCACACATACGACACTGACGATGGCCATAGTCTCCAACCGTATTAATTCCCATGACTGACAGCATCAGCGCTGACGGTAGCTCGTAGGAATCTGCCGCTGTATAGTCTACCGCGTAGCCTAGATCCTCTAGCGAAGCAATGGTCAAACGACTCAGCGGATTTGACCCCAGGTTTAGAAAACCGGTCATCAGCTCACTGCCAAAGACCGCCTCTCGCCAGTGCCCATCGCGAGTTCCTGGTCCTCCGGTGTTAGCGACCGGCACCGGAGTCATGCCCGCAGCACCTATCAGTGTTGAAAACTCTCGCATGGCATTTTGCCCCACATAGGTGGGGTTGGCCGACCCCGCATCAACTAAAAGATTCTGGGTTTGCCAAATCGTGCCGATACCTAGCACATGACCCATTTCGTGAATAATCACGTCCAACAGACCGCCGTCCGCCTCTAGCCGGGCCAGGTCGCCAATATCAAACTCCATAACGCCTGTCGCTGGCAACAATGAACCGCTACGCAGTCGGGTAGGACCCGCCCGTCCCAATACACCGTTAGGTCCATCAATGGATAGCCCCCGCGCCTCAATCAGCACATCGTCAATAGTTTCACCATCAACAACTGTGTCTGGCAAATCGCCAACGATAATCTCTGACCAGCGGGCGGCGGCGGTTTCAAATACCGCTCGCTGTGTTGCCGTCAGTCCGCCCAAAAATCGTAGCTCAATAGCAAACTGAGATAGCGACTCAACCGCTGGCACAGAATTTTGACCAGCCACCTGACTAGCAACAACCAAAGCCAGCGACCATCGATTTAAGCAACCACCGTCATAAAAGGTCTGATCTTGAACCTGCAATGTCCAGAGACCGTTGGGGTTGCTAGCAACTAAGTCTGACAGCGGCTGTTCTGGCTGAAATGTTCCTTGAAACGGAGCCTTGCCCTGAGTAACAGAGACTCCGGCACTGTCGTCAAAAGTGGTATCAAAAAAGTTGTCACCATCTCCTCCCTCACTGCCCACCAACAAAACAGAGCTTCCGTTAGGTGCTACAAGAGAAATTCTTAGATCGCGAGTAAACGTGTGAACCAGACTGATCGTGACGCTGATGCGCTGTAATGACCCAGAAATATTGGCAACATCAATAGATGAGCTGACATCGGTCGGCGCAAACTGTGAAATTTGCACCGCTGTTTGGTTAGTAAATATCTGTTTCATAGGAGCTATGTGCGTTTAGATGCAGACCCAAACGACGATTACGGGGTTCTCTCAAAAGCTTAATGTTTGCTCCTGTCCATTAAACCCTGCGATCAAAGTTCTGTTTTAGACATTTGAGAAAATGTAATTTTCGCTACAAATGTGATCTGACTCACACACCGGTTCCGGTCATTTCTCTCTCATAAACAGAGGGCTGGTCGTCTTTGTCATCAGGTCCATTGGAAGAGCTAAAGGATTCACTCAAACTTTTGACGACAATGTATAAGATCGGCACCACAAACAAGCTCAAAAATGTGGCTACAAACATACCGCCAAATACGGCTGTTCCTAGTGACTGACGACTGCCGGCCCCGGCCCCTGTGGCAACAACCAGCGGAAAGATACTGCTAAGCGTGGAAATTGCCGTCATCAGAATGGGTCGCATCCTTGACTGAGCCGCTTCTAAGGAGGCTTTGATAATGGGCAATCCCTGGTCGCGTAGCTGGTTGGCAAATTCCACAATCAAAATGGAGTTTTTACTGGCCAAACCGATCAGCATGACTAGACCAATCTGACAGTACACATCGTTGGGTAGTCCCCGCATGGACTGGGCCAACAGGGCCCCAAATACCGCCAGCGGGACGGCAAAGAGAATAATAACCGGGTCTACGTAGCTCTCATACTGGGCGGCCAGTACTAAAAAGACAAAGATAATTCCCAGACCAAAAATGATCGGAGCCTGACTACCCCCTTCAATTTCTTCTAGGGCGCTGCCGGTCCACTCGTAACCTAGGCTGGCGGGTAGTACCTGACCGGCCACATTTTCCATGGTGTCGATGGCAACACCGGAACTGACTCCAGGAGCCGCCTGTCCGTTAATTTCAATCGAGCGGAAGAGATTGTAGTGGTTAATGGTTTGGGCACCGGTCGTTTCGGTGAGGGTGACCAGATTCCCCATGGGAATCATGACATCATTGTTGGATCTGACATAGAGTTTGTTGATGTCGTCTGGAGCTGAGCGATACTGCTGGTCGGCCTGGACATAGACTCGGTAGGTGCGTCCTTGCAATGTGAAGTCGTTGACGTAGCGCGAGCCTAGATAGGTTTGCAATGTGCCAAAAACGTCACTGATATCAACATCTAATGCCTTGGCTTTGTCGCGGTCTACATCGATTTCAATCAGAGGAGAATTAGCGGCGTAGGTCGTAAATACCGACTGTAGTTTTGGATCTTGGTTAGCCGCCCCGAGCAGCCCAAACATGTTTTCGACTAGGGCATTGATTCCAAGGGTGCCGCTGCGGTCCTGGAGTTGAAACTGAAAACCGCTAAAGCTGCTCAAACCTTGAATTGCAGGTGGGTTGACTGGAAACACTCGAGCTTCAGTAATGCCAGAGAACTGACCAAAGAGCTGATTGATCAAGCTAAACGAGGTGACTCCTGCAGGACGTTCTTCCCAGGGCACTAATGTGGTAAAGACAACACCGTTGTTGGCAGTATTTCCATTAAAGCTAAAGCCGCCGACGGCAAAGGTGGCCCGCACCCCATCCTGGGCCAAAATGGTTTCTTCTACCTGGCGCATAACCTGACTGGTTTGATTAAGCGAGGTGCCTTCAGGTCCCTGGATCAGGGTAATAAAATAGCCCTGGTCTTCGTCGGGTAAAAAGGCAGATGGCACGCTGTTGTAAAGCCAGCCGGTCAAAACTAGCGAGGCGACAAAAGCGGCTAAGACAAATGCTTTAAATCGGTTCAGTATCCGCAGGGTGTCGCCGTACTGAGCCCTTAAGCTATCTAAAAACCGGTTGAAGGGGACAAATATTTTGTCTAACCAGCCGTGACCGCCTGTATTTTGTCGCAGCAGCAGTCCGGCTAGGGTAGGGGTGAGCGTGAGGGCGTTAAAGGTGGAGAGCGCGATCGCAAATGCAATCGTGAGCGCAAACTGTCGATACAGTGCCCCAGTAGTCCCTGGGAAAAACGCCACCGGAATAAATACCGCCATCAGCACCAGCGACGTGGCAATTACCGCTCCTGTCAGCTCGCGCATGGACTCAACTGCGGCCCGTTTGGGAGGGAGGTCCCGGTCTTGAATTTTAGAGGCAATGTCTTCTACAACGACGATGGCGTCATCGACTACCATCCCCGTTGCCAGGGTCAGACCAAACAGCGTCAGACTGTTAATGGAAAACCCAAAGACTTTGATAATGGCAAAGGTCCCGATCAGCGCTACCGGAATGGTAATAGCTGGAATGATTGTTGTTCGCCAGTCCTGGAGAAACAGATAAATCACCAGCACCACCAGCGCCACCGCCTGAATCAGCGTCCAGGCTACCCGAGACAGAGACTGTTCGACAAACTCAGTGGTATCAAAGCCGATGCCGTACTCCATGCCGCCGGGAAACTCATCCGCCAGGTTCGCCATCACTTCTTTAACGCCCTGAGCCACCTCCAGCGCGTTACTCCCCGGCAGCTGGAATATGCCTAGACCGACCGACTCATTGCCCCTAAAGCGTAAGAACGTGCTGTAGCTTTCTGCCCCCAGCTCAGCGCGCCCCACGTCTTTGAGCTTGACTAGAGCCCCATTTTCACCGGTTTGCACCACCAGCTCCTCAAATTCAGACACCTCCTGCAGCCGACTCACGGCCCGCAGGTCAATCTGGAATGTCTGATCGTTAGGAGACGGGGGCTGACCTAACTGACCCGCCCCAACTTGAATATTTTGCTCTTGTAGCGCCTCGACCACATCGTCGGCGGTTAGGTCGCGGCTGGCCAACCGCTGCGGGTCTAACCACAGCCGCATGGCATAGGTGCGTTCACCAAAGATAACCACGTCTCCCACACCGGGTACCCGCCGCAGCGCGTCCACAATATAGAGATCGGCGTAGTTACTTAAAAATACGTTGTTAAAGGTGCCGTCTTCTGAAAACAGACTCATGGCCAGCAAAATATTGCTGTTTTGTTTGGAGACAACGATACCGGTCTGGCGCACTTCTTCTGGTAGCTGTGGCTCCGCCAGAGAAACTCGGTTTTGTACGTCTACGGCGGCAATATCTTTGTCTCGGCTAGAGTCAAAGGTAACGACAATATTACTAATACCGTTGTTGCTGCTGTTGGAAGAGATATAGCGCATCCCTTCCACCCCGTTAATCTCGCGCTCTAATACCGTGGTTACCGCTTTTTCAACGGTTTCAGCATCGGCACCAATGTAGCTGGCCGTAACGTTGATTTGGGTGGGGCTAATGTCTGGATATTGGGCAATCGGCAGCGTGGGAATGCTCACTGCACCAATTAACAGAATGATAATGGCGCAAACAGTGGCAAAAACAGGCCGCTTAATAAAGTAATTGACCATGGGAGGATGCCGGTGGGATAGGAGCTGATTTTATCTCTGGCCACGATGAAACTAAGAGGGCAAAGATAAGCAGGAAAAAAGACGTTTTTATTACTGTTGAAGTATGCGATCGCAGCGCTTTTATGGCGAGGCGCTAGCGGCCTCATCCTGAGGAGAGATGGGCGAGCCGTCCTGCAGATTTAGCAATCCGGTGACGACCACTTCATCTCCTCTAGAGAGCCCATCCAATACTTGAAAATTGTTGCCCTGCATTGCCCCCAGGGTTACTGGCTGTAGTTTGGCAACGGGCCCTTCAACAGGAGGCTGTCCGTCTTCAGGTGGGGGGGCATCTGCTTTGATATAGACAAAAGACTGCCCCCCTAAACGAGTGATAGCCATAGCTGGCACCAGCAGTCCAGGGCGTTCGTCTAAAATGACCCGGACATCCACCCGCTGGTTGTCTTGCAGCCCGCCTGCCGCATTACCAAATTGGGCTTTAGCCAGCACGGTTTGTGTGGACGCATCGGTCTGGGGAGAGATAAAGCTGAGGGATCCTTCCGCAACCGGATCGTCCGCGCCAAAGGTAAATAGTTCTACCGGCATCCCCAGCTGCACCTGACTGATTTGTTCGGCTGGAATATCAATTTCCAGCTCTAACGTTTCATTTTGAGTAATGGTGGTGAGGGTGCCGCCGGGCTGGACATAGTCCCCTAGTTCCACCGGGATATTGCCCACTACTCCAGCAATGGGAGCTGTGACAGTTTTATCGAGCAGATCTTCTCGAGTAGCGTCTGCTGTTGCCTGGGACTGCTCTAAGAAAGCTTCTGCCTGGGTCAGACTGGCCTGGGCTGCCTGAATTTCTTCGCTGGCTGCCGCTAAAGAGGCAACGGCGGCGCTGCGATCGCGCTCTACTTCATCTAGCTCCTGCTGCGACTGGGCTCCCGCTTCCACCAGCCGATTGGTCCGCTCAAACTCGGTGTTTTGGAGCTTTACATCCGCCTCAATCCGAATTCGCTGAGCGACTAAAGACTGCAGCTGCGCTCGAGCATTGTCGCGGGCAGACTGAGCCGCACTGATACTGGCTAAAGCCGCACTCAGCTCCGCCTGGGAACGATCGGCACTGAGTTCCATAATGGGATCGCCCGCCGCTACCTGGTCCCCCGACGACACATAAATCCGGGTGATGCGTCCGTTGGCTTCTGGCTGCAGAACAACCCCTGCTTGAGCATCTAACGTGCCGACAAACGAAGTCTGATCGCGCAGCGTTGTTGGCTGCATGACCTCTAAGGTAACCGGCACGGCTCCACCCATCGGAGGCCCTTCAGGTCCACCGCCACCGCCACCTAACAGTCGCCATAGGGCAAAACCGCCTCCGGCCAGAACAATGATGGCGGCCAGCCAAATCAGCCAGTTACGCTGGGTTGGGGATGCAACAGAAGACTGCATACGCGATGTCTCGACCACCGCAGGAGTATGGGAGGTTGAAGTCAGAGAA
>ERZ1740072.160-NODE-160-length-30492-cov-6.171699_pt1 | contig 30492 bp, 31 predicted proteins | sample MGYA00581733_ERZ1740072 | MGnify/ENA primary metagenome ERZ1740072 (study PRJEB43018, sample SAMN04849741) | marine metagenome | isolation source: floating plastic debris | place: Pacific Ocean | collected 2008-08-30 | study: EMG produced TPA metagenomics assembly...
GCGACAAGATCATCCGTGATCTTTTTGTCTATGTTCATATCGGCAGTGGCCTTTCTAGGGTTAGGAGGGCGCCATTTCAGGAGGGCGCGCGATGTACGTGAACGGCGCAACCCGCGTGACGCACGACGCGTGAGGCGGTTGAACCAAGGAAGTAGTCGGACAGACCCGGCTTATGAGATCCGATCACGATGCAGTCGACGCCTTGAGATGCGGCATAGTCGATAATTGTTCGAGAAGAATGTCCTTTGACGATAACTGGCGTCACATCAGGATGGTCTGACAGCTTGTCCTCCAGCTCGGCGCGCGCCTTGTCAAAACCTGCGGCAACCGTTGCTTCATCGAGATAGGCACTCACGGACCCTTGTGGGGCTTCATGAACGTGCAAGGCGATGATTTCGCCGCCGCTGGAGCGCAAGGCGTTTGCAATTCCAAGAGTGTGGGACGAAACGCCGTGATCCAGCGCCATCGGAACGAGGACTTTAGTGTACATGTCGCGTCTCCAAACTGCTTGTTGCCGTTGTCATGCCCACGGATCCAGAATGATCTTGGGCGCTGCAACAGTGCCTGCGCGCAGGGCCGCAAAGGCTTGGGGGCCATCCGTCAAACTGCGCTGTTCGGTCCAGTCGAGCGGTCCAAGCGATCCGTCAAAGATCGCGGCGCAGGTGTCGCGAAAATCCTGGGGTGTGTAGGTGTAGGTCCCGATAAAGGTGATTTCCTGCAAGGTCATGCGTCGGATATCGAGGCCACCGAAGTCTTCGCCCAGACCGATGTGGACGATAACGCCGCCGGGGCAGCACCGCTCTGATGCGATGGCGCGCGTGGCGGCGTAACCGACAGCGTCGATGACAATGGCATGACTACCCGTTCCCGACGCCACCGCATGTTGTCCGCAGCGCTCGATCAAATAGTCGCGCCGCGCATCATTGGGTTCGGCGATGGTCACATCCTGGATACCTTGCGCCTTGAGCGCCAATGCAGCCGCCAGTCCAATCGCGCCGCCCCCGATCACCAGCGCTGTTTGTCCAAGGTCATGATCCATCGCCTCGAGGCCCAAACGCACGGAATGCCAGCTGACGGCCAAGGGCTCGGCCAACGCCGCTTTTTCCAGTGGGACATCTTCCGGCACTGTGACCAAGTTTTCGTCGCGGATTGCAACATATTGGGCAAAGGCCCCCTCGCGCGGGGGCATGGATATGATCATGCGCTCTGGGCACAGGTTTTCGCGCCCTGCGCGGCAGGCTGGACAAACGCCGCAACTGACCAGCGGATTTATCGTTACCCTGACACCTTCGCGGGGGCCCCCTTCGATGACACCTGCGGCCTCATGACCAAGGATCAGCGGCGCGGGCCTGCGTGCATCATGACCCAGATAGGCATGCATATCCGAACCGCAAATGCCCGAGGCAGCGATGCGGACCAATGACTGGCCATCGTGCAAGTCGGGCATGGGCACATCTCGTACCCCCAGCGTTTCAACGCCTTCATACACCAGTGCTTTCATTTTGCTGTGAACCCCCCGTCAACCATCAGCGTCTGGCCTGTAACATAGCCGGAGGCATCAGAGCACAAAAACAGAATTGGTCCGTCCATGTCCTCGAGACGCCCGTTACGCCCAATGCAGGTTTGCGCGGCATTGCGCTTGGCACGTTCAGGGTCTGAAAACACTGCGTTGGTGAGCTCGGTCGGGAAGAAACCGGGGCCAATGGCATTGGCGGTGATCCCGTGAGCCGACCACGCCTCTGCCATGGCGCGGGTCAGCTGTGCAATGCCTGCTTTGGTCGTGCCGTAAGCGATGCCGCCCGGGAAAGCGCGCGTCGTTTGCAACGAGGCAAAGTTAACAATCCGGCCCCACCCTTTGGCCTTCATGGCTGGCACAAGGGCCTGGCTCAGGAAGAACGGAGCCGAGATGTTGAGGGCCACCGTCTGGTCCCAGCCTTCGGGCGTGACGTCATCGGCGGCTTGCCGTGTGTTTATCCCTGCCGCATGGATTAGGATATCGGGGCTGCCAAAAGGGGCTGAGATGGCTTTGGCCATCTCTGGGATTGCGTCCCGGTACGCAACATCCGCCACAACTGCTGCCGCCTGATCGCCGATTTCCTCTTTAAGGCTATCGAGTGCTTCTGCGCGCCGCGCAACGCCAACGATTTGCGCTCCGGCCGCAGCCAGAACGACGGCCGCACGCCGTCCGAGGCCGGAACTGGCCCCGGTGATGCAAGCAACCCGACCTGTTAAGTCAAAGATATCGCGTGGATCAGCCATTTGCAGTCAGATCAAACTCTTCGTCAGGGAAGTATTTGGCCAAACGCACATCTGCCGCCCGGGCATGGCCTTCCATTCCTTCGAGGCGCGAGATGCGGGCGGTGGCCTCGGCCACTTGTTTGGCGCCGTCGCGGGTGGCGCGCTGCCAAGTGACGATTTTCATGTATTTGTGGACAGACAGACCGCCGGTGTAATTGGCGGCCCCGGATGTCGGCAGCACGTGGTTCGTTCCTGTTGCTTTGTCGCCGTAAGACACGGTCGTTTCTTCCCCTAGGAAAAGCGAGCCATAGCAGGTTAACCGTTCCAACCACCAGTCAAGGTCATCGGCCTGAACCGTCAAGTGTTCGGGCGCATAGTCGTCAGAACAAGCAGCCATTTCTTCGCGGTCGCCACAGAGTATGACCTCAGCATAATCGCGCCATGCGGCAAAGGCGTTTTCGCGGTTCACATCTGGTAGATCGTCAATCAGGCCGGGGACCAATTCCATCACTTTTTCGGCGAGGTCGCGGTCGTCCGTGACCAGCCATACAGGCGAGTTGTAGCCGTGTTCGGCCTGGCTCACGAGGTCGGTTGCAACGATGTGGGCGTCTGCGGATTTGTCAGCCAATACCAGACTGTCTGTCGGGCCGGCAATCATGTCGATGCCCACGCGACCAAACAAAATGCGCTTGGCTTCAGCCACAAACTGGTTGCCGGGGCCGACGAGAATGTTGGCCTTGGGCAGACCGAACAGACCGAAGGTCATTGCGGCAACACCCTGCACACCGCCCAAGGCCATGATCTTGTCTGCGCCACATAAGTTCGCCGCATAGATGATAGCAGGCGCCACGCCCACGCCTGGGCGTGGCGGCGAACAGGCCGTGATGTGACCACACCCGGCCACCTTGGCGGTGGTTACAGTCATAATGGCTGAGGCGATGTGGCTGTAGCGCCCACCAGGCACATAGCAGCCTGCCGCATCTACCGGGATCGCTTTTTGGCCTGCGACCATGCCGGGCACGATCTCGACTTCGACATCGGATACAGTTCCCTTTTGGGCGTTAGCAAAGCGTTTGACGTTGTCATGGGCGAACTGAATGTCGGCCTTCAGCTTGTCTGGAACAAGTGCTGCTGCCGCTTCGATCTCTTCTGCGGTCAGCATGACATTGCCTTCGTAGCGATCGAATTTGGCGGCATATTCCTTTGCCTTGGCGTCCCCACCGGACTCGATATCGGCGAGGATGGTCTTCACCGTCTCGTGGACTTCGGAGGCATCGGATTTAGCGGTAAGGGTCGCTTTTTTTAGGTATTCGCGTGTCATTGTCTTGAGGTCCTACTGGTAGATTTCTGGCAGGAACGTCGTCGACAGAGCCGGCACATAGGCAATCAGCAGCACGACGAAGAACATGCATAGAACGAAGGGAACGGCGCGGCCGGCAATCTTGAGAATAGACTCTCCGGTGATGCCCGACACCACAAAAAGGGTGCGCCCAAGGGGCGGTGTAATAAAGCCCACCCCCAAAGCGGTGATCATCATGATGCAGAACTGGATCTCGTTCATGCCGATGTTGTCTGCCAGCGGTTTTAGGATCGGCGCGAGGATCACGATGTTCGGCGTTGTTTCCATGACGCAGCCCGCCGCGATCAGGATGCCGATCATCAGCAGGATCAGCAGCCAAGGTTCATCGGTGAGACCGGTCACCGCCGTGACAAACCCTTGCGGCACGCCCATAATGGCCAAGGCTTCGGCCAAGGGTGCTGAAAAGGCGATGATGGGCAGGATGACACCGTTCACTTTGGCCGAACTGACCAGCATGGCCGGGAAGTCCGCAAAGCTGAGGGTGCGCAGGATAAAGCCCATCAGGATGGTCACCACAACGGCTGTTGCACCCGCCTCGGTCGGCGTCAGACGGCCCGAGAAGATGCCGTAAAAGATGATACCGGGTACGATGAAGGCGTACCAACCTGATTTCAGCGAACGGCCCAGATTGCCCAGCCATTCGCTGAACGTCATCTGACCGCCGCCTTCGTAGGAATATATACGGTTCACGATAAGGTTGGTGATCAGGATCGAGATCAGGATGCAAAGCCCAGGGATAAGCGCCGCCAGGAACAGGGTCGAGGCGGATATGCCCAGCACAAGACCGATGATGATGTAGGCGATGGAGGGCGGGATCAGGATGCCAGTACAGGCACCCGCGGCGACCAATGCGCAAGCGTAGGGTCGGGGGTAACCCGACTCGACGAGACGTGCGATGGTCATGCGCCCGACCGCAGCCGCACCCGCAGCATCAGAGCCAGAGATCGCAGCGAACATGCCGCAGACAAGAACCGTAGCAGACCCAAATCCGCCTTTGGTAAAGCACGTCAGTGCCTCAGCCACATCGAGGAATTTTCGACTGAGCCCGGTGCGCACAAGCACATCGCCCGTCAGGATAAAAAGGGGGATGGCTGTCAGCGCAAAAGCGTCGATGCCGGTAAACAGCTTTTCACCGACGAGGCTCAGAGGCAGATCACCCGACATCACCAGCATCAGGATCGCAGAGGTTCCGATGGCCGCCCAGACTGGCACAGCCAGGGCAATGAGGGCTACAAAAATGATGACTGGAAGATAGAAGTCCCAGCCAAGCTCGACCGTTTGTTCAAAGGTTTGCCAAAGCATCTGGATTAACCCTCTTCAAACAGTGTGTCGCCTTCAAATACGGGCTTGCCCGTACGAAGACAGTGAAAATCGCGGATCATGGATTGGATCAGTCGAAACACGATCAAGCCAAAGCCGATGGGCACAGCCATCAGAAACCAAACCTTGGAGACACGCAGCCCGTCAGTGACTGAGCCGAACTTGGCGGAGACGTGAACAGCCTCGTAAGACCAGTAGAGGGCAATGACGGCGACGCCGAGCATCACCAGATCACCAAAGATATAGAGCAGCGCCTTGGGGCGGGGACTAAGGTAGTGCATGATCACGTCGATACGGATGTGCGCCCGTTCCTTGACGGCGGCAGCGGCCCCAATCCATGCCAGATAGATGAATGAGTAGCGGACAATCTCTTCGCCCCAAATCGAGGAGAATGAGAATATTTCGCGGCGCAACACTTCGATAGCCATTGTGATGACGAGCATCACGTAGAAGACCAAAAGCAACCAGCGCTCGGCATCGCGATCAATTCGGCGCAATAAATCCATGTCGGAACCTGCTGACTAGCCGAGCAGAATAACCACGCCTGGGCGTTTTTCTCATTCTGTGGCGGGAAAGGGATGTCGGGCGCGCACGTGGCGCGCCCGGTTGTGCAGCTTACGCGTCGTGCACGTAGTACTTGCCTTGGGTGCCTGCGGCTTCTTCCATCTTGGCGAAGTTGTCCATGGAACCGGCGAGTTCAACCTTGAACTCGTCCCATTCGGAACGCTGGTAGCCGCCTGCGGCTTGCCATTCGGCCAACTGGTCTTCGCTCAGCGAGTGGAATTCGACGCCTGCTTTGACCAGTTCAGCCATCGCATAGGCGCGGGCCGATGGGACCTTGGCGAGGTTCTGGTGCGCGGTCATTTCTGAGCCCCACATGATGCCCTCCTGCACGTCGGCTGGCATCGAGTTGAACCATTCGAGGTTGCAGGAATAGACTTGGCTGTCAGGCACCGCTTGCGTGAAGGTTACGTGGCTCAGGATGTCCTTGAAGCCAAACACTTCCAGAGCGCCAACTGAAGGATCCAATGCATCTGCAACGCCTTGCTTGATGGCCGAAGGTGTTTCACCCCATGCCACTGGCGTTGGGTTGGCGCCAACCATGCGGTAATACTGCTGCAGCATCTTGGAGCCAGGCACGCGGAACTTTACGCCTTCCAGATCGGACGGTGTGATAACAGCGCCAGCGCCGCCTTTGCGTACGGCGACGACGCGCGGATCGATATTTACATAGAACAGCGCCTTGAAGCCGTTCTCTTCGACTTTCGGCTCTACTGCTGTTTTCCAGAAATCAGAATTGACGAGGTTGGTGAAGCGCTGGTTCGAGCCACACAGGTAAGGCATGTTGATCAGGTCAACTGTGGACGCGAAAGGTGCGAAGTTGGACAGCGAATGCTGTGCCGCTTGGATCGTGCCGCCTTGGACGGCTTGAACGAGAGCACCACCAGCGCCGAGCTGACCGCCGGGAGCGAGCTTGACATAGACTTTGCCGTTTGTGGCGTTCTGGATGTTTTCTTTGAGGTCCAGCTGCATGATAGGATAGCCGCGCGATGCGCCGACAGGATATGCAGTCGCCAGCACCATCACGTGGTCTGCGGCTGCTTCGCGCTCACGTTCTTCGTTGGCGCTTTGTGCCACCGCTTTGGTGGACCACAGGGTGCCCGCGGCACCGGCAACCATCGCAGCGGTAAAGCTGCCGGTTGCCGTCAATTTCAGAAAGTTCCGGCGCGCAGCCGACGCAAGGTCCTTGCGGTCTTCGTTCATTTGGTTTCCTCCCAGAAAGTCCTTAACTGCCGTTTTTGTTGTTTCGGTCAGCTTCTTTTTGAAGAATGGCGACGACAAACAGGATCGACGCGGCAAACAGAACCAGCATTTCACCGACATCCCCCAGAAATGCGCTTGAGGCATACGCACCCAGAGCGACGTTCGCGAAGTACACGACAAAGACGATCAGGGAGGCGACAAGGAACATGAGAGGAGGTCCGAAATGATGAGTGTTCTAACTCTATTGTAAGCGCTTACATTCGATTCGTGCAAGCGCTTACATTTTGGACGAACTCTTTGACTTTTTGAAAGATTGCGTTCAAGAAAACTGAAACCCAGACAGGCTGGATCATGTGCTCTACCCGAACCGTTCCAACACTTGACGATGTCGCCAGAAAAGCAGGCGTGTCGACTGCCACGGTATCGCGCTGTCTGAACACTCCGGAACGGGTTGTAGAGCGCACCCGCACTCGGGTCATGCGCGCGGTTGAGGAGCTTGGCTACACGCCGAATTTTGGCGCGCGGGTTATGGCCGCCAAGCGCACCTTTACGATTGGGGCAATTATCCCAACCATGGAGAATGCGATTTTCGCACGCGGGTTGCAGGCCTTTCAGGAGGAACTGCATGCACGAGGTTATACGCTGCTGGTGTCCAGTACATCCTACAAGCCCGAAATCGAGGCCGAGCAAGTCCGGGCACTTGTCGCGCGTGGCGCGGATGGATTGTTACTGATTGGATACGCGCGCGATCCGGAAATATATAGCTACCTGGAACAACGCGATATTCCCGCCTTGCTTGCCTGGGCCTTCATACCCGGTGCCGAACCAGCCTGCATCGGTTTTGACAATCGCCGATCAATGCAAGACTTGGCGAACAAAGTGATTTCGATGGGTCATCGCGACATCGCTGTTATTTCTGGCATTGTCGAGGGCAACGACCGCGCCGAAGGCCGCCGGCAGGGCATCATTGACGCTATGGTGGAAAATGGTCTCGACCCCGCGAAAATGCCAATCGTCGAAACGCCTTACGATATCGAGAATGGGGCATTGGCCTTTGATCAGTTGATGGCGGGTGAGGTCAGACCAACGGTCGTGATGTGCGGTAACGATGTTCTGGCTGCTGGCGCTATGCGCCGAGCACGCGAACTGGGTTTGTCGATACCGGGAGACATTTCAATAACTGGGTTCGATGACATCGAATTGGCGCGCATTCTCACCCCCACTTTGACCACGGTACATGTCCCGCACCGGGAAATGGGACGCCGTGCCGCCGCCGAACTTGTCCGCATGGTTGAGCAACAAAGCGATGGTTTGTCGGAACAGCTAGAGAGTTCACTCATGTTGCGGGAGTCGCTCAGCGATTTGAACTGATCCTGGGTGACCATTTAGCCGTCAGACTGACGCAGGTGTCATCAAACGCCTTAATACTAACTCAAGCCAGATGCCTTAAGAATCCGGCGCATCGAACCGCTGTTGTAGGGTAAAGGCCTCGGGACTGGGACCTTGTTTGCGCAGGCGCTGAATTTTTTCCCAAGCTTCATCCAGGGCGATCCGTTCTCCGCGCTTGGCCCACCACATCACCATTGTCGGGCCTTGGGATCGGTCCACCCAGTCACGCAGGGTTTTCATCCCGTCCCGGTGCAATGGTTCACGGTAGGTAAAGCGATGCATCGCAGGTACATCACGCCATCCGGCCATCGTCATGATGTGCAGGTTTTCTTCTGTGGCGCTTGTGTTCTGTGCCAGAATGTCTGCCATCTCCAGATAGCGACCATCGGGGCTGCGCGCGCCATGATTGTGCCAGAACATGTCACCATCCGCTTTGGCCAGCGCGAACACTTTGGGCAGTTGTTCAAAGAAGTAGACCGCATTGGGGTGGGCGGCCGTGAAAGGGCCGATGGGGCGCACCACATTGAGGTGCACAAGCATGTGTTCGCTCATTTTGTGGCCTCCTTACTTTGCCAGATTGTAAAGGCACTGCCTGCGTGAGCAAGCGTTCTTCCCAAGTGGGACACGGCACGATAGAAGGCTGGCAAACCTGGCAACAAAGGTCGTTGAGCATATGGCAGACCCCAAACCCGTCGTTTTGTGCATCCTGGATGGCTGGGGTCTGCGTGAAGAGACGACTGGCAATGCTCCCGCGCTGGCCAACACGCCGACATATGATCACATCATGGCGACTTGCCCCAATGCGACCCTGATCACCCATGGCCCGGATGTGGGACTGCCGCGTGGCCAGATGGGCAATTCCGAAGTGGGCCATACCAATATCGGCGCGGGCCGGGTCGTGGCGATGGATCTGGGGCAGATTGATCTGGCGATCGAAGACGGCAGTTTTTTCACCAACGACCGTCTGACCGCATGGATCGAAGCGATCAAGACTGCTGGTGGGCGTGCGCATCTAATGGGCGTGGTGTCGGATGGCGGAGTGCATGGCCATATCAGCCATATGATCGCTGCGGCCGAGGCGTGCACCGATGCAGGCCTTGAAGTGTTGATACACGCGATTACCGATGGGCGCGATGTGCCCCCGAAATCCGCGCTGGGGTATCTTGAGACGTTGCAAGCCGCGCTGCCTGCAGGTGCGCGCATTGCCACTGTCACAGGCCGCTACTTTGCCATGGACCGGGACAATCGATGGGTTCGGGTTGAGACTGCCTTTGCCGCAATGGTCCGCGCCGATGGTCCTGTCGCGGACGACCCAAAGGCGGCGATCGAGGCGGCCTATGCAACCGACAAAACGGATGAATTTATCCCGGCTACCGTTGTTGATGGGTACCAAGGGGCCAGTGATGGAGACGGGCTGTTTTGCCTGAACTTTCGTGCCGACCGCGCCCGCGAGATCATGGCGGCTATGGGGGAGCCGGGCTAGACGCTTATGACATTGCTGGCCGTCCTGACTGGGCGGGGCTGATGGGCATGGCGGATTATTCCGAGGCGCACGGGGCCTACATGACCACGGTTTACCCCAAGCCCGAGATTGTGAACACGTTGGGCGCCTGGGTGGCGCGTGCAGGCCTGCGCCAGTTTCGGCTGGCAGAGACGGAGAAGTACCCGCATGTCACCTTTTTCCTGAACGGCGGCGAGGAAAAGCCTGAAGATGGGGAAGAGCGGGCAATGCCGAAATCCCCGAATGTGGCCACCTATGATTTGCAGCCCGAGATGTCGTCGGTCGAAGTGACCGACCGGTTTATCGGGGCGATTGAGGCGGGGTATGACCTGATCGTTGTGAACTATGCCAACCCGGATATGGTCGGGCATACCGGTGATCTGGACGCTGCCATGGCGGCCTGTGCGGCGGTGGATCAGGGCCTTGCGCGGGTGCTGCCTGTGCTGGAGGCGGTCGGGGGCGCCATGATCCTGACAGCGGATCACGGCAATTGCGAAGTCATGATTGACCCAGACACGGGCGCGCCACACACCGCCCACACAACCAATCTGGTGCCCGTCGCGTTGATTGGGGCTGACGGTGCGTTGAACGATGGCCGTCTGGCTGATTTGGCGCCGACCCTACTGCACCTGATGGGGCTTGAGAAACCTCAAGAAATGACCGGACAGAGCCTGATTGCATGAGATATCTTGGTGTTCTTGCCGCGTGCCTGCTGGCGCCTCATACGTCCGCTCAGGACAGTTCGGGTGATTTGGCGCGCGCCGCTGGTGATTTGTTAGAGGCGGCATCAATCCAGCTGGAGGAGGCTGACAGCGCACGGAATCGCGTGCGTGCTCTGACGCAAACCGTACAGGCTTATGAGGCCGGGCTGTCGGCCATGCGGTCAGGTTTGCGCCGTGCAGCCATCCGTGAGGCACAGTTGCGCGCCCAGCTTGAGTCCCGGGACGAAGAGATTTCCCAATTGCTGGCAGTGCTGCAAACCATTCAACCCGAGGAAACGCCGACCGCTTTTCTGCACCCGGACGGGCCTGCGGGCACGGCGCGGGCGGGTATGCTGCTGGCGGAACTGACGCCCACTCTCAACCAGCGTGCCGAGAGCTTGCGGTCCGATCTAAGCGATGTTGAAGGGCTGCGTCAGTTACAGGAGCAAGCTGCCGCGCAGTTGCAACTGGGGTTGAGTGAGGTGCAATCGGCACGGGCGGCATTGAACCAGGCCATGGCCAACCGCACTGATCTGCCACAACGGTTTACCCAAGACCCGGTGCGCACTGCAATTCTGATCGAATCCTCAGAAACCCTGGAGGCGTTTTCAAGTGGGTTGACCGAGACGGCCACTGACGATGCCGGGTGGACGCCACCGGACTTTGAGGATCAGATCGGTGCACTGCCTGTGCCTGTGCGTGGCCTGATCCTGCGCCATGCGGGCGAGGCAGATGCCGCGGGCGTTGTGCGTCCAGGAATTTTGCTGGCCACGCGACCTGGTGCACTTGTTACCTCACCCACAGCGGCCACATTGCGCTATGTTGGCCCATTGCTGGATTTTGGATCGGTAACGATTCTTGAACCCCGACCCGGCACACTATTTGTACTTGCTGGCATGGTCGTCAGTTATGGAGAGGCTGGACAATTCATCGCAAGTGGTACACCTTTGGGCCTCATGAGCGGGCTTCCTGCCGAAAGCGACGGGGATGCGTTGTCAACTCGTGGTGAAGGGGGTGGCGCTGAGCGCTCGGAAACGCTCTATATAGAGGTCAGACAAGATAATACGCCTTTGGACCCGCAAACGTGGTTCAGTTTTGAACAGGATGGATAACAGGGAATGAAAAAATTCGTTATGGCCGCGCTAGGCGGTACCTTGGCGGGGGCAATTGCCACAACGCAGGTTGCAGGGCCGCTGCTGGCGCAAGAGAATAGCGCAAATGCAGGCGTCTATCAGCAGCTTGATCTGTTTGGCGACATTTTTGAGCGCATTCGTAGCCAGTATGTCGAAGAGGTCGAGCCCAGCGAGTTGATCGAGGCTGCAATTGACGGGATGCTCACCTCGCTTGATCCGCATTCCAGTTATCTGTCCCCTGATGACGCTGCCGCGATGCAGGTGCAGACGCGGGGTGAATTCGGCGGTCTGGGTATTGAGGTCACTCAGGAAGAGGGCTTTATCAAGGTTGTGTCGCCCATCGACAGCACCCCGGCCGCCGAGGCCGGAATTGAGGCGGGCGATTTCATTACCCATGTGGACGGTGAGTCGATGCTTGGTTTCACCCTCGATGAGGCGGTTGACCGGATGCGCGGGCCTGTTGGCTCGGAAATCATCATCACAGTTGTGCGCGAAGGCGAAACTGAACCCTTCGATGTGCCGATTGTCCGCGACACTATCGAACTGCAGGCTGTGCGTGCACGTACTCAAGGCGAAACGGTTGTGCTGCGCATAACCACCTTCAATGACAAGACGACGCCAAACCTGATTTCCAAGCTGAATGAAGAGGTCGAGACTCTTGGCGGCATGGATAATGTTGATGGTTTTGTTCTGGACTTGCGTAACAACCCGGGCGGTTTGCTGACGCAAGCCATTCGCGTTTCTGACGCGTTCCTTGAGAAGGGTGAAATCGTCTCGACCCGTGGTCGTGAGCTTGTTGATGGCGATCGATTCAACGCCACACCAGGTGATCTGGCCGAGGGTAAGCCGATTGTCGTCCTGATCAATGGCGGCTCCGCTTCAGCATCCGAGATTGTAGCGGGTGCCTTGCAGGATCACCGCCGCGCCATTGTCGTGGGCACAAAGAGCTTTGGTAAGGGGTCGGTGCAGACCGTCATGCCGCTTCGCGGTGAGGGTGCGATGCGCCTGACTACGGCGCGCTATTACACGCCGTCGGGCCGGTCGATCCAGTCGCTGGGTGTCAGCCCGAATATCGTCGTGGAACAGCCCCGTCGCAGCCCGACGACCGAAGAAGAGGATGAACCGGCAAGCGCCGTCGGCCAGCGTTCTGAAGCGGATCTGCGCGGGAGCCTCAACAACGACTCGCTGAGCGAAGATGAGATCCGCCAGATCGAAGAAGATCGCGCCAAGGCAGAAGCCGCAGCCGCGTTGCGCGAAGAGGATTATCAGCTGGCCTATGCCATCGACATCCTCAAAGGTCTGAACGCTCTTGGTCCCGAAAACTAAAGCATAGCGCCCCGTCACCGGGGCGTTTTTGCCTTACAGCAGTACTTCGTGCGGGATTAGTTGATCCCAGTCGAACGTGACTCCTGTTCCCGGCACGTCCGGGGCAACGGCCAGGTGATCCTCGATCACAAGGGGGCGTTTGGTGTAGCGGTCGATTGGAAAGCTGTGCACTTCGAGCCAACCGCCATGAGGTTGGGCAGACACCAGTGATACATGCAATTCCTGCATGCCGTGGCTGCAAACGGGAACACCCGCGTTTTTCGCCATTCCCGCTACCTGTAGCCAGCCAGTGATGCCAAGACAGTTGGAGGCGTCGGGTTGGATGAAATCCACGTGCGGTAGGGCGCGGCCGAATTCGTGCATCGTGTGCAGGTTTTCGCCTTGGGACACCGGCACACCGGTAGCTTCGCGGATGGTTGCAAAATCCTCAAAAGCGTCCGGCACAATCGGTTCTTCGAACCACGTGATGTCGTAGGGTTTGAAGGCGTTGGCCATTTCGATCGCCTGATCGACGGTCATGGAATAGTTGGCGTCGACCATGAATGTTATGTCAGGGCCGATCAGGTCGCGCACGGCCTTGATCCGGGCAAGGTCTTCGGCCTGGCTGGGTTGTCCGATCTTGATTTTCACCGCGTTGTGGCCGCGATCCAGATAGGTCTGGATGCTATCGAGCAGCCTGGGCAGATCAAAGCCCAGATCGATCCCGCCCGCATAGGCCTTGCAGCGGTCAGATGCTCCGCCCGCGGCCTTGACCAGCGATTGCCCGGCCCCCTTCAGACGTGCGTCCCACAGGGCGATATCAAGGGCGGACAAGGCAAAGGAAAGGATGCCGCCCCGGCCCACATAGTGCATGTGCCAGTCCATCGCATCGGTCAGTTTTTCAACCTCGGATGCGTCTTGCCCGATCAGGAACGGGGCAAGATCATGCGTGATCATTGCCGCTGTGGCGTGTCCGCCTCGCCCGCCGTTGTAGGTATATCCAGTGCCTGTCCGCCCATCGCTGAGCGTGACGGTAGCCGTGACCAGATGGAAGTGGCTGTGGTCGCCATGCTTGGCGTCCACAAGAACCTCATCCAGCGGAATTTCAAAGAGACGGGCGGTGACGGACGCGATCTTAGCCATTCAAATGGGCAGTCTCCGGCACGGGCGTATGCACCTTGCCTGTGGTCAAATGGGCGATCAGGTTGTCAACGACCAGTGCGCCCATCGCTGCCCGCGTCTCGTGCGTGGCAGAGCCGACGTGGGGCAGCAAAACGACGTTTGGCATTTTCTTGAGCGCGTCGGGGATTTTGGGCTCTGCCTCGAACACGTCGAGCGCTGCATACCCCAACCGGCCGTCTTGCAGGGCCGCAACCATGGCCGGTTCATCCACAACCGAACCACGTGAGACGTTGATCAGGGTGCCGTCTGACCCTAACGCGTCCATCACTTCGGCATTCACGATCCGGTGGGTCGAGGGGCCACCGGGGGTGATACAGATCAGCACCTCGACGGCTTTGGCCATTTCGGTCAGAGAGGCGTGGTAGGTGTAAGGCACGTCTTTCTTGTTGCGGGAGTGGTAGTGGATGTCGCTGTTGAAGGCCTCGAGCTTGTCCGCAATGGCTTGCCCGATGCGACCAAGACCCAAGATTCCGACCCGACGGTTGTCGGCACTGCGTGACAGTGCCGCGCCGCCGTTTTCCCAAGCGCCGGAGCGCGCGTGCGCCTCGTCATGCAGGAAGTTGCGAAAGCTTGCGAGCATCAAGAGGATGGTCGTGCTGGCCACTTCGGCGTTCAGCACGTCGGGTGTGTGCGTCACGAGGATGCCGCGATCTGCCGCTGCTGTCGTGTCGATGGCGTCGTATCCCACGCCATAGCAGCTGACCATTTTCAGATTGGGGCACGCGGCCATCACGTCGGCTGGCACGCCATCATGGCCATTGGTCGCGATGTGGGTGATGCTGTCGCCTGGATAGGCGCTTTCGCTCAATTTATGGATTGTGAAGTGTTCGGCCAGACGATCCCGCATGGTGTCGGTGATACCGCCGATTTGCAGAAGATCAGGCATCCATCTTCACTTCCTGGCGCTGGCGGCCCAGTCCTTCGATTTCGACTTCCATGACGTCGCCCACCTTCAGGTAGACAGGCGGTTTCATACCCATACCAACGCCGGGAGGTGTACCCGTGGTGATCACATCGCCGGGATGCAGGGTCATGAGGCCGCTGAGATGTTCGATGATTTCGGCCACGGTAAAGATCATGGTGGCCGTGTTGCCGGTCTGCATCCGCTGACCGTTCACGTCCAATTCCATGGCGAGGTTCTGGGGGTCGGGGATTTCGTCGCGCGTCACAAGATACGGACCCGTAGGTCCAAAGGTATCGCAGGATTTGCCCTTGGTCCACTGGCCGGTCAGTTGGGTCTGGAAATGCCGCTCGGACACATCGTTGACCACGCAATACCCCGCAACATAGTCCAGCGCATCCGCCTTACTGACATATTTCGCAGTCTTGCCGATGACGACGCCCAATTCGACCTCCCAATCTGTGTGGGTCGAACCGCGCGGCATGACCACATCATCGAACGCGCCGACAACTGCCGAATTTGCCTTGAAGAACAGAATGGGGTGTTCGGGGATTGCTGCGCCGGTTTCGGCGGCGTGGTCGGAGTAGTTGAGGCCAATGCAAAGGAACTTTCCGAAGTTGCCGACGCACGCGCCAAGGCGTGGGTTACCAGAGACCTGTTTCAGTGACGCAATGTCGATTGCGCGCAACCGGTCGAGCGTGGCGTCGTCCAGTGTGTCGCCTGTGACATCATCAATGTGCCCGGACAGGTCAAGTACCCGATCACCGTCCATCAGCCCAGGCTTTTCCTGCCCTACGTCACCGTATCTTACAAGTTTCATGTGGTCTTCCTCAGTGGTTGTCGCGCTGCAGGCGCGCTAGTGATTGTCGCGCGGCATATGCTTGCGCGAAATGTCTTGGTAATCGGCGGCCCCTCGCAGCGTCATCCCCTCGTCAAAGCGACCGACGCGGTCGCGGAAGATTTCCTGCCACGGGCTTTGGTTTTCGGGGCTGTCATAGCCGCCTGCATCTGACAAGGCTGCGGCGCGAGTCGCCAGTTCGGTGGCGTCGATCAACATGTCGGCGGTGCATTTCTTCAAATCGATCCGCACCATGTCGCCGTTTTTGAGCAGGGCCAAACCGCCGCCATCCGCTGCCTCAGGCGAGGCATTAAGGATCGATGGCGACCCGGAGGTGCCCGACTGCCGTCCGTCCCCGATGCAGGGCAGTGCGTTGATCCCTTTTTTCAGCAGATACGAGGGCGGACGCATGTTCACGACCTCGGCACCGCCCGGATACCCTTTCGGCCCCGCGCCGCGCATGAACAGAATGCACGTGTCGTCAATGTTTTCCGCCGGGTCGTCGATGCGGTGGTGGAAGTCCTCGGGGCCGTCAAAGACGATGGCACGTCCCTCGAATGCTTCGGGGTCATCGGGGTTGGACAGGTAGCGCGCGCGGAAGGCGTCACTGATCACGGAGGTTTTCATGATCGCGCTGTCAAAGAGGTTGCCCTTGAGGTTGATGAACCCGGCGTGCTCTTTCATCGGTTCGGACACGGGCCGGATCACGCGCGTGTCTTCGGAGCGCACATTGCCGCAGTTCTCGCGCATGGTTTTGCCGTTTGCTGTCACCACGTCTGGGTGGGGCAGCAGGTCGGCGGCGATCAGCTCGCCGATGACCGCCGGTACGCCGCCAGCATGTTGGTAATCTTCGCCGAGATATTCTCCGGCAGGCTGCATGTTGACGATCAGGGGTACTTCATGCCCCACGTTTTGCCAGTCGTCATTGTCGAGCGACACGCCAAGATGGCGCGCGATGCCGTTCAAGTGAGTCGGCGCATTGGTGGAGCCGCCAATGGCCGAGTTGATCACGATGGTGTTCTCGAACGCCTCGCGCGTCATGATGTCGGAGGGGCGCAGGTCTTCCCAGACCATATCCACGATCCGCCGACCTGTTTCGTAGGCCATCTGCCCGCGCTCACGGTAAGGCGCGGGAATGGCGGCGGCGCCGGGCAGTTGCATGCCGAGGGCTTCGGCCAAGCTGTTCATCGTGGTTGCCGTGCCCATGGTGTTGCAATAGCCGACCGAGGGCGCAGAGGAAGCGACGAGCTCCATGAACCCATCATCGTCAATCTCGCCTGCCGCCAGCATCTCGCGTGCTTTCCACACGATGGTGCCTGATCCGGTGCGCTCGCCCCGGAACCAGCCGTTGAGCATCGGCCCGACGGATAGCGCGACGGCCGGGATGTTGACCGTGGCTGCTGCCATTAGGAGAGCAGGCGTGGTCTTGTCACACCCGATGTTCAATACGACACCGTCTAGCGGGTAGCCGAAGAGGGTTTCGACCAACGACAGATAGGCAAGGTTGCGGTCCAGCATGGCCGTTGGGCGCTTGCCTGTTTCCTGAATGGGGTGCACTGGCACTTCGATGCAGGTGCCCCCGGCGGCGATGATGCCGTCGCGCACCCGTTTGCTCAGTTCCAGATGGTGCCGGTTGCAGGGGGACAGGTCACTGCCTGTCTGCGCTATTCCGATGATGGGTTTACCGGATTGTAACTCGGCACGCGTGAGCCCGTAGTTGAGATAGCGTTCGAGATAGAGCGCCGTCATTTCCGGGTTGTCGGGGTTCATGAACCATTTGCGCGAGCGCAGGTCTTCGATTGTGATGCGTTTGGTCATTGGCCTGACCAGCCTCCGTCGATGATGTGGGGGTGTCCGGTTGTGAAACCGCTATCGTCACTGCCAAGGTATACGACCAGAGCAGCGATTTCGTCTGCAGTTGCCACCCGGCCCATGGGCTGGCGGGCCACAAATTGTTTCAAGGCTTCCTCGTAGCTTCCAACCTGTTCGCCAAGGGCTTTGACACGGTCATGCCAGCTTGGGCTTTCTACGGTGCCAGGACAGATACAGTTACAGCGAACGCCGTTGGTGACGAAGTCAACTGCGACAGATTTTGTCATGCCGATGACGGCCGCTTTTGTCGTTCCGTAGATAAAGCGATTGGGTGCACCGATGACGCTTGAGCAGGCCGAGGACATATTGATGATCGACCCCGATCCCCGTTCGACCATGCCGGGCAGTGCGGCCCGCATAGTGCGCAGCATGGAGCGCACGTTGAGATCAAAGGCAAAGTCCCATTCGTCATCTGTTGCGTCCAGCACGGTGCCGTGGTGCACGAAACCTGCGCAGTTGAACAGCACGTCGGGCTGCGCGCGCGCGACCCCTTCTGAAACGCTTGCATCGTCCAAGGCGTTGAGAACAAATGTTTCCACGCCTTCCGGCATACCGCTTAACAAATCTGCGTTTACGTCAGTTGCAAAGACCTGCGCGCCTTCAGCAGCCATTGCCACGGCGCTGGCCCGACCGATGCCTTGGCCTGCGGCTGTCACAAGCGCGCGCTTTCCGTCCAAACGGCCCATAAACTCCCCCCCATTCTCATCAGGTGTTGCGCATCCCGGGATGCTGCGTTTTGATGTTAGCGTAGGACAAGCTGTCGGCGTTGACCAGACGTCACAGCAAAATGGGAGGAACAGGTATGGGATCGCAAAAGGTAGCCTTACTGGGCACAGGGCTGATGGGCTTTCCCATGGCGCGCAATCTGGCGCAGGCAGGGATTGAAGTAACGGCGTGGAACCGTACGCGGTCCAAGGCAGAGCCGTTGACTGAGTTTGGAGCGCGCATAGTTGATACGACAACAGAAGCGGTCACAGGCGCAGATGTCATCATCACTATGATGAGCGACGGGCCGACGGTTTTGTTAGTGATTGACGATGTCAAAGGCGCGTTGAGCGAAGGGGCGCTGTGGATCGATATGTCTTCGACCAAGCCGGGGGAGGCGCGTGCACAAGCCGAGAATTTGGCCTCGGTTGGGGTTTCGCACCTAGATGCACCAGTGTCTGGAGGGACCAAGGGCGCAGAGGCTGCAAGCCTTGCCATAATGGTTGGCGGCGGGGCCGAGGATGTGGCGCGCGCGGAGCCTGTATTGAGCACGATGGGTCGCCCGGTGCATGTCGGGCCTTCGGGCACGGGGCAGCTGTCCAAACTGTGCAACCAGACGATTGTGGCTGTCACCATTGGTGCCGTGGCCGAGGCGATGCTGCTGGCCGAAGAAGGTGGGGCTGATCCAGCAGCGCTACGCGCTGCGTTAAAGGGCGGCTTTGCCGACAGCACCATTTTGCAACAACACGGAGAACGGATGACCACTGGGAATTTTGATCCTGGATGTCTGTCATAATTCCAACTCAAGGATCTCGTCAATGTGCTGGTCGAGGCCGAGGCCGCAAAGCTGACTTTGCCTATGACCCAAGGTGTTCGGGACCGGTTTGAACATTTTGTCGACAACATGGACGGCGCTGATCGGGACCATTCGGGCTTGTATCTTGAACTCCGTGCCCGCAACGGGATGGACGCATGACCCGAGTCCTTATTCTTGGCGGTGGTGGCATGGTTGGCCAGAAGCTGGCCCACAAGTTGGAGGCCGAAGGGCTGGACGGAGTGCCCGTTACTTTGACGCTGCATGACATGGCATTTCCTGAGGGCGGTGCGGGGAAGGATCGCAGGGTCGGAAACCTGTCTGTGGCCGCCGAAGGTGCCGCGTTGGCGGCCGAGCGGTTCGATGTAATCTACTTTCTCGCTTCGATCGTTTCGGGTGAGGCAGAAACGAATTTCGACCTCGGCTGGCAGGTGAACATGCTGCCGATGTGGCATTTCCTGGAAGCCTTGCGCGCCCAGCATCGTGCAACGGGTGGGGAATACGTTCCTCGGGTTGTTTTCACCTCTTCCATTGCGGTGTTTGGAGGCCCCTATCCGGACAAGATCGGAGATGAGTTCCTGACCTCGCCGCAGACCAGTTACGGTGCGCAAAAAGCGTCTTGTGAGCTGATGATTCAGGATTTCAGCCGCAAAGGGTTCATCAATGGGATGTCATTGCGCCTTCCGACGATTTGCGTGCGTCCAGGCAAGGCAAATTTGGCTGCGTCATCCTTCTTTTCGGGGATCATTCGCGAACCTTTGAACGGGCAGGAGGCGATTTTGCCGGTAGAGGACACGGTGCGGCATTGGCATGCCTCACCCCGCTCCGCGGCCGGATTTCTGGCGCATGCCGGAACCCTCGATACCGCGCGGCTTGAGGGCAGACGCGCGCTGAACCTACCCGGCCTCTCCTGTACAGTCGCCGAACAGATAGAGGCGTTGCGCGACGTCGCAGGCAACAACGTCGTTGCTTTGATCAAGCCGCAGCCAGATGCGGCAATCGCTAAGATCGTGGACGGGTGGCCGCGCAATTTTGCACCGGACCGGTCAAAGGCGTTGGGGTTTGAGGCGGAAACGACGTTCCGCGAGATCATCGATGTCTATGTAGCCGAGGATTTACCGGATCGTTAAACCGCGTGATGGCTCTGGTTTGACTTAAATGGTGGACGATCAGGAGGCTGCCGTCATCAGGTGCCGCGCAAGATGGTCATGGATTTTTTGCCGAGTTAGCGCTTCGTCTCCAGACAGGGCTGCATCCAGGATTTGCTGATGGTGTTTGATGTTGTTGGAGATGAAGTCGCACGCCCGATCTTCGACCATGAGCTGCTGACGAAAGCGGCAGTAAATCTGATGGTGCGTGGAGCGCAGCGAGTCTGAGCCGCAGGCTGAGATCAGCGTGTCGTGGAATTGCCGTTCTGCTGCGAACCACAAATCGACAAACGGGGCCCTGTCAACAGCCGTCTGCAAGCGCATCTCAAGATGGCTGAGTTGGTGGTGGGCGGCGGTCAGTTGCGCTTCCCAGGCGATCCCACCCAGCCGAATCGACATGGCCGTCCCCTCGGCTTCGAGAAGGACGCGCAGGTGAGTCAGTTCGCTGACAACCTCTGCTGATTTCTCAGGGACGCGAAAGCCGCGCTGATCGCGAAATTCGACGAGGCCGAGGGTGGACAGCCGGAACAGTACCTCGCGTATAGTGCTGGCCGAACAGCCGAATTCCTGTCGCAAATGCTCGGCTTTGACCTTCTGACCATGTTCAAACCCGTTGGTCATCAACCGGTATTTGAGGGTTTCGTAAATGTCTGTGTTGTGGAGCAAGCGACACCGCCGTGAACTGAGTTGGCACAGGACAGTAAATCACAAAATCTCGAAATTTCAACAAAATCTCAAAAATACCCAATATTTCTAGTTTTTTGTTGTCGTGCGTGAAATCTCCGCTTAGCCTTCTGAGCACAGTGCGTCAAAGCGGGCCCAAGACCCGTTAGTGCGCGATGCAAAATGTATCTGGGAGGATAACATGACATTCATGAAGAAGGCGGCATCTGTCGCCGCTGTGGCTGCGCTTGCGGCGAGTACGGCAATGACTGCGGGCGCGCAGGAAACAAAACTGCGCATCCAAACGCACTATGCGCCTGAAACCGTGTCCGGTAAATTGGCCGCGCAATACGTTGACGACATTCAAACGATGTCTGGCGGCGGCATTCAGGTCGAAATGTTCTACAGCTCGTCAGTTGTGAAGTCGGTCGAAACCTTCGACGCGGCGTCGACAGGCATTCTGGACTGCGACATGACGGGTGGCGGTTATCAGACCGGCAAAAACTCGGCGTTCCAGTTCGTGGGCGACATCATGGGCGGCTATGAGACCCCATATCAGCAGCTGAGCTGGCTGTATTTCGGTGGCGGTCGTGAAGCGGCGGCACCTCTGTACAACAAGTACGGCATGGAGCTGATCGGCTGGTGGGTTTACGGCCAAGAGTCATTCGCCTCTTCCAAGCCAATCGAGAAAGTGGCCGACTTCAAAGACTGGAAATTCCGTTCGCCCCCAGGCATGGAAACAAAGATCTTTGAAAAGCTGGGCGCTTCGCCCATCGTGATGGACTTCACCGAGATCTTTACCGCTCTGGAAACAGGTATCATCGACGGTGCGGACGCATCTGGCCTCGCCAACAACGTTGGTCTGGGTCTGTATGACATCGTCAAATATGCCAACTTCCCCGGTTTCCACTCGATGCCTTCGGATCACCTGGCGTGCAACAAAGCCGTGTTCGACGCGATGCCTGAAGCGCACCAGACGATCATGAAAGTCGCAATGGAAGCACTGGCGCTGCGCACCGCGCTGACGTTCGAAAAGGCCAACGCCGAAGCCGCGGCTCAACTGCGCGCTGATGGTGTGACCCTGTCGCAGTGGGCACCTGATGAACTGCAAAAGTTCCGCGATGCAGCACAAGCCACGTGGCCTGAGTTCGCCGATACACCTGAAGCCAAAGCGCTGGTGGAATCGCACCTTGCATACTTGACGCAGCTTGGTCTCGTCTCGCAGTAACGCGATGATCTGAGGTCCCGCCATGTGCGGGGCCTCAGCCTACCGAGACTGACGTCAAGACCAGTCCGGATTTTTGATTTTCAAGGGGGATGAAACGATGCAGGTGCGCTCTGGCACTCTGGTCGAATGGCTTGTGCCACTTGGCTTTATCTTGTGCGCAGGTTGGGTGATCTGGCACATGCCCGCCTTTACCCTGACGTTTTTCCCACCCACGGATCCTTCACAATTTGACAAGTTGTCGGCCCTGTTCGCGCGCGTCGATGTCAGCGCGGGCCTGAGTGGTCTGTTCGGTGGTTTTGCAGATATCGTCGATTGGCTGGCTCTGCTTGGTATTCCGATTATGGGTTTTATCGGGGTACGTACCGTACAGCGCGCAGGCATGGAATTCGAGAGCTGGAAACCAGCGGATCGTCTGGCCGTGTTTATCGGCCGCGTCACCATGATGCTGATTGTGCTACTGACCGGTGTGATGCTGTTTGAAGTGCTGCTGCGTTACGTGTTCGAAGCACCGACCCTTTGGGCAAACGAGATGTCCCTGTGGCTGGCCGGGTTCGTTTTCCTGTGTGCGGGTCTTTATGCGATGCAGCAACGCAGCCATATCCGCATTGTTTTGCTGTATGATGCTGTGCCCCGCTGGCTGCAACGTATCTTCGACGTCATTTCAACCGCCTGTATTGTCATCTTTGCCTTCTTCCTGTGCTACGGGGGGTATGGTGAGGCGTTTGACTAATTCTATCGCTGGGAGACATTTGGCACCGCCTTTGATCCACCCATCCCTGCGACGATGAAGCCTATGGTTCTATTGATCGTGTCTCTGGTCGCCCTGCAAGCGGTGGTCAACCTCATCTCTGATTGGGGTAAAGCCGAAGTGCATTACGGTGGCGAGGACCTGGATGAAGAAGAGATCGCGCGCATCAAGGCCCAGGTCGGATCAGACGGTGTCAGCGATATCGACGTCACCGGTCAACACACATCGGTAAAGGACTGAACCTATGGACGTCGGAACAATCTCTCTGGTCCTGATGCTGGGCCTGATCCTGCTGCTGGCAATCGGCATGCCACTGGGCTTTGCCTCGGCCTTTATGGCCGTTGTCGTACTGTTTATGAAGTTCGAGCCTGCATTACTGATGAATCCGGCCCTCTGGGGAGAGGGGTTGCTGACTGGTAGGCCGGGGAGCGGGCCGCTCAACATCTTGCCGCAACGAATATACGGGGACGTCTTAACCAGTTACGTCCTCATTTCGATACCCCTGTTTATCTTCATGGCCGCGCTTCTTGAACGCTCCGGCATCGCAAAGGAAATGTACTCGTCGCTCAATGTCTGGCTTAACCGCACGCGTGGCGGCATCGCTATTGTGACGTCGATTATGGCCGTGATCATGGCCGCCATGTCCGGGATCATTGGGGGTGAAGTCGTTCTGTTGGGACTGATCGCGCTGCCGCAGATGCTGCGTCTTGGCTATAATCAGAACCTTGCGATCGGGGTGATCTGTGCGTCTGGTTCACTGGGCACCATGATCCCGCCCTCGATCGTTTTGATCATCTACGGATTGATCACCGAAACTTCGATCAAGGCGCTGTTTACCGCCGCCTTCATCCCCGGATTCATGCTGGCGTCGTTCATCATCATCTACATCGTTATCCGCACCTCGCTGAAACCTGAAGACGCCCCATTGCCGGAAGAGACGATCGCCAAGCGGCTCGCGGCGCTGGCTGGATTGACTGAGTTGACAGAACAGCAACAGGCGGAAAAGGCCGAGTTGCTGGCCGAGCAGCAAGATCTTGAAACGCAGCCGCGTGGCGGCGCCAAATGGGCATTGTTCGGTGCTTTCATCAATGTTGTTTTTGCAGGCTTTACTGCTGCGTTGTTTCTGCGCGCGGCCTTCTTTGAGTATTCGGGGTCAAATGCCGCAAATACCGGCGAGCCTGCATTCTGGGGTACCGCAGAGTATATCGGCATCTTTGCAGGACTCTTTGCAATTTCCATGGTGCTGGTTTTCTTTGTTTTCGGGCGTGCACGTACAGCGACAGGCTGGTCGATGGGCAAGGGCCTCGTCCCGCCGATTGTCGTGATCGGGGTCGTCATGGGCTCGATCTACGGTGGGATCACAGGCATCACCGAAGCGGCGGGCATGGGGGCGATGGCAGTTTTTGTCATCGCTGTGCTACGCGGAGAAGCCTCGGCCGAGCTGGTTTGGGATTCGCTGATGCGGACCCTGAAATCCACGGGTACGATTGTTTGGGTGACCATTGGCGCGACCGCCCTGGCCGGGGCCTACACCATTGCGGGCGGTCCAAACTATGTGGCGGACTTTATCGTTGGGTCTGAATTGCCAACGATGCTCGTGATCCTGTTCATGATGCTGATCCTGTTGTTCATGGGAGCATTCATGGACTGGGTTGGTATCGTGTTGCTGATCATCCCAGTCTTCCTGCCCATCGTACTGAAATTGCCGTTGGATGAGATTGGCGTGTTCGGAGAGTTGAATCCCCGCCATGTGGCGATCTGGTTTGGTGTGGTGTTTTGTATGAACATGCAGGTCAGCTTCCTGTCACCTCCCTTTGGTCCTGCTGCCTTCTATCTTAAATCGGTGGCGCCAGCACACATCACCCTGACGGATATCTTCAAGGGGTTCCTGCCGTTCATTGGCATCCAGCTGATCGCCTTGTCAGTTCTGCTGATTTATCCGCCTATCGTATCCATCCTGCTTTAGGAGCGGTCCCATGCTGACCGAAGCCCAAGTCACGCAGTTCTATTCGGAAGGGTATTTGGTTGTCGAAGATGTGCTGCCCGCCGAAGTGCTGGGCAAAGTGCAGATGGAATACAGCGATCTGATGGATGCTCTTTATGCCGGGTGGCAGTCCGAGGGACGCGTGCCGGATGGGCGTGATATGGATTTCTGGGCCAAGCTGAGCGCGTCTTACGCGGCGGGCTGTGATTGGTTTCAGCCGATGGATATCAGCCTGCCGGGGAACGAGATTGCGCCTGATACGCCAATGCATTTCGGCCCGGCCATATTTGACTTGGTGATGCACGACAGCATCCTTGATCTGGCGGAAGCCCTGATTGGGCCCGAATTGACCCTGAACCCGATCCAGCATGTGCGGATCAAACCGCCCAGCCCTCAGTTGGACGCAGATGAGACGCGCGCGCATATCACCCGGACGGACTGGCATCAGGAGCGTGCTGTGGGCTTGGAAGAAGCCGACCGGACGGACATGGTGACCGTCTGGGTCGCCATCACCGATGCGATTGTCGAAAACGGATGTTTGCAGGTGGTGCCGGGACTTGATGCGGGCATGTTGCCTCATTGCCCACAGGTGCAGACGGCGATTGCGCCCAAATTTCTGGATGTGGACCGCGCCATTCCACTGCCTGTGAAGGCGGGGGGTGTCGTGCTGTTTCACCCCTTGGCGCCGCACGCGTCGCTGCCCAACACGTCGGATGGCTTTCGATGGTCCTTTGATCTGCGGTTTTCAAAGACGGGACAGAATACGGGCCGCGCGCATTTTCCCAGTTTCGTTGCACGCAGCCATGTGACACCTGAGGCGGAGCTTAAGGACTGGCGTGTCTGGCGCGATGCGTGGTTTGATGCGCGAGACCGTCTTGCCGTGACACCGCATATTCCTATCCACCGCTGGGCATCCGACGCCCCTTACTGCGCCTGAGAGAACAAATGGATTTCATTCGCCTTGATGAAACAGATACGGTTGTCACCGCCACCCGCGCCCTTGAAGTGGGCGTGCCGATCGAGGCCAGCAGCACCCGCGCGCTGATCCCGTCGGGTCACAAGATTGCCGTTCAGGACATGACCAAGGGTACGCCGATCCGCAAATACGCTCAGGTGATTGGGTACGCGGCCAGCGACATCGCGGCAGGCGATCACGTGCACACGCATAACGTCGAATTCCGCGCCACGGATGTGGACTATGAATTCGGCACGAACCTACGACCCGCAATGCCTGCAAGCGGTGATACATTCATGGGCTACCGGCGCGAAAACGGGTCGGTGGGGACGCGCAATTACGTGGCAATTGTGACTTCCGTCAACTGTTCGGCGACGGCGGCACGCATGATTGCGGCACATTTCACGCCGGACGTTATGGCCGCTTATCCGAACGTTGACGGTGTTGTCGCCTTTGTGCATGGCACGGGCTGCGGCATGGCGGCTTCGGGCGATGGGTTCGAGGCGTTGCAACGTGTCATGTGGGGCTATGCCCGCCATCCCAACCATGCCGCCGTGCTGATGGTCGGCCTTGGCTGCGAGATGAACCAGATCGACTGGTTGCTAGAGGCGTGGGGGCTGAAGCACGGCCCGACGTTCCAGACGATGAACATCCAGTCCGTGGCCGGTCTGCGCCGTACCGTGGAAAAGGGGATCGAAAAGGTCGCCGCGATGTTGCCCATCGCCAATGAGGCCACGCGGACACCATGCCCTGTATCCGAATTGAAAGTCGCCCTGCAATGTGGCGGGTCGGATGCGTGGTCGGGGATCACGGCAAACCCGGCCCTGGGCTATGCCACGGACCTGCTGGTGGCGCAGGGCGGCACAGGTGTGCTGGCCGAAACGCCCGAGATTTATGGCGCTGAACACCTGCTGACGGCGCGCGCAGCGGATCGAGCCACAGGCGACCGCCTGATCGGTCTGATCAAATGGTGGGAAGACTATACGGCGCGCAACAAGGGCAGCATGGACAACAACCCAAGCCCCGGAAACAAGGCGGGTGGGTTGACAACTATCCTTGAAAAGTCACTGGGTGCTGCGGCCAAAGGGGGCACGACACCGCTCATGGGCGTCTACAAATACGCCGAGATAGTGCGGGCACATGGCTTCACCTTCATGGACAGCCCAGGCTATGACCCGGCGTCGGTCACTGGTCAGATCGCAGGGGGGTGCAACCTTGTCTGTTTCACGACCGGGCGTGGCTCGGCTTTTGGATCCAAACCCGCGCCCACCATCAAGGTTGCCACGAACACGGCCATGTACAACCGTATGACCGAGGACATGGATGTGAACGCCGGAGCCATGCTGACGGACGGCCTGTCCCTCGAAGAAAAGGGGCGCGAAATCTACGAATTGTTCCTGCGCGTGGCGAGTGGAGAGATGAGTAAATCCGAAGCGCAGGGCCTTGGGGATTATGAGTTTGTCCCATGGCAGATTGGCGCGGTGATGTGATGGAGTGTCTGAACGCAGAGCAGAAACAGCACTTCGAAGAGCACGGATACCTGCTGGTCGAGAACCGGATTCCTGCGGACTGGTTGCAGAAAATCCGGGATGAGATCACCCGGTTTGAGGCCGAAGCCGCCACCATGACCGCCAGCAATGAGCGTCTTGATCTGGAAGACAGTCACACGGCGGACGACCCGCGCCTGCGCCGGATCAAACTGCCCCACACGATCTCGGATGTGATGCGCGAGCTGATGTATTCCGATCACGTCCTTGCCCCGGCGCGTGATCTGATCGGGCCGAACCTGCGTCTTCACACAACCAAGCTGAATATGAAATCGGCGGGTTATGGGGCCGCGGTAGAATGGCATCAGGACTATGCGTTTTATCCGCATACCAATGACGACATCCTTGCCATCGGCATCTGCATTGATGACATGGCGCCGGAAAACGGGCCGCTGATGGTCTATCCCGGCAGTCATAAAGGGCCGGTCTATGATCACCATGTGGACGGCGTTTTTGCTGGCGCGATGCTGCCGCAAGAGAATGGTCTGAACCCTGAAGATGCGGTGCAACTGACCGGTCCAGCCGGGTCGATCAGCATTCATCACGGGCGTATCGTGCATGGCTCTGCCCTGAATACGTCGAACCGTGCGCGGCGTATCCTGTTTTATGAAATGATGGCGGCAGACGCTTTTCCCATTATGGGCAGCATGACCAAATGGGCAGGCATCGAAGACTACAACACACGGATGCTGTGTGGTGAGCCTACGCTGACGCCCCGCCTCAAAGACATTCCAATCCGCATCCCGCAACCGCAGCCGGATGTGCCAATCTCGATCTATGAAATCCAGAAGGGGCTGAAAACACGCGCCTTTGATACCATTCCGCACAAGGAGAAGACCACATGAGCAAACCGACAATTGGATTTATGGGCCTTGGCCTGATGGGTGGCGCCATGGTCGGGCGCCTGCAGGATCAGGGCTATGCCGTCAACGTGATTGCCAACCGAACCCGCACCTATGTGGATCAGGCCATCGCGCGCGGCGCGACCGAGGTTAGCACGGCCAAGGAACTGGCAGCAGCCTCTGACATCGTGATGCTGTGCATGGACACCTCGGCCAATGTCGAGGCCCGGATGCGCGGCGCGGACGGGGTGATCGCGGGCCTGAAGCAGGGCGCAGTTGTCATCGACTTTGGCACATCTCTGCCCGCCTCAACCAAGGCGCTTGGGGATGAGGTTGCGGCCGCTGGCGGTCAATACCTTGATGCGCCGCTGGGGCGCACGCCGTCACATGCCAAGGACGGACTGCTGAACATCATGGGATCAGGCGACAAGGCGGCCTTTGACAAGGTGAAACCGGTGCTCGACGATCTCGGCGAGAACGTCTTTCACCTTGGCGCGCTTGGGTCCGGACACACGATCAAACTGATCAACAACTTCTTTGGGATGACGGTGGCCAATGCGATGGCCGAAGCCTTTGCCATGGCGGATGTTGCAGGTGTGCCTCGGCAGGACCTTTACGACGTCGTTTCCGCGGGCCCGCTCAAGTCCGGCATGATGGACTTCGTCAAAGGATATGCCGTGGACGGCGATCCAAACCAGCTTGCCTTTGCGATCAAGAATGCGGCAAAGGATGTCGGGTATTATGCCCAAATGGCGTCGGATGCCGGGGGTGAGTCCATCATGTCCAAATGCGCGCTGACCGCGCTCAGCACGGCGCGGGATGCGGGGCAGGCCGACGATATGGTCAGCCAGATGGTCGATTTCTACGCCGACCGGTTCAAGGGGTAACATCTTGGCCATTGCGGCGCGCGCCCAGCAAGACCGCGCAGCCCTCGGCATCGCAATGACGCTGGGGGCTTATGCCTTTTTCTCTTTGATCGACACGTCGGTGAAATGGCTGATCGTGGCTGGCCTGCCCGCGATGCAATTGGCGTTCATGCGGTACCTGCCGCATTTCATCATCTCGACCGCGCTGGTATTGCGGCAGGGGGTGATTTGGTCCAACTTTCAGACCGACCACCTTGGTCTTGTGCTGTTTCGAGGCTTCTTGCTGGCCGCGGCGCTGGGGCGCTATTGTGCTTGGGTTTGTCGGAGTGCTGATCGTGATCCGGCCCTTTGATGCGGCTTTTCACTGGATTGCGCTTCTGAATGTGTACAACGCGGTTTCGCTTGCGCTTTATTCGATCATCACCCGCAAATTGTCTGGGGTGGTGGCGGCGGAAACCATGCAATTCTACATGGGGGCACTGGGGGCGGTGATGCTGTTGCCTTTCGCACTGTATGTCTGGGTCACGCCGGAGACGCCATTGCAATGGGCGCTTATGATCGGGCTTGGATTGTCGGGATGGGCTGGTCACGAAATATTCTCTCGCGCCCATGCATACGCGCCTGCGAACACACTGATGCCTTACACTTACAGCTTCCTTCTATATCTGGCCGTGGCCAGCTATGTCGTGTTCAATGACGTTCCGGATGGGTGGACCATTCTGGGGGCAAGTATCATCGTTTGTTCAGGATTCATCGTGTGGTGGCGCACGGGCCGAAAGGAAACCACATGAAAATCGCAGCAATTGGCGAAGCAATGATCGAGCTTTCAATGTCGGGCGACACAGCCGGGGTGGGCGTTGCCGGGGACTCGCTAAACACGGCCATATACCTCAAACGCAGTGCGCCGGATTTGCAGGTCGATTACATCACACGGCTGGGCACAGACGCATTTTCGGACCGGATCGCTGACTTTATCGCATCCGAAGACATCGGCACGGGTGGCATTCAACGTGACCCAGATGGAACACCGGGGCTTTATGCTATCACAACCGACGACACTGGAGAGCGATCATTTACCTACTGGCGCGACAGTTCAGCGGCACGGCTGACATTTGTGACGGATCAAGGCCCCGATTTTGTGGCTCTTGCGCAATATGACGTGATTTACTTGTCCGGCATCACGATGGCGATCCTATCCCCGTCGACCCGGTCCGCGTTGATGCGGTTCTTGCAGGCGTTTCGCAAATCGGGCGGGCGCGTCTGTTACGACAGCAACTACCGCCCCCGCCTGTGGATGGATCCGGACACTGCCCGGACCTTGAACGAGGCGATGTGGGCGCTGTCAGACATTGCGTTGCCCTCTGTAGACGATGAGCAGGAGATTACCGGCGAACCGCCGGAAGTCATTGCGCGTCGTTTCCTTGACCGGGGTCGAACGGGGGCGCTGAAGCGTGGTGCCTTGGGGCCATTGTGCCTGCAGACCGGGGC
>ERZ1740072.161-NODE-161-length-30426-cov-17.146159_pt1 | contig 30426 bp, 26 predicted proteins | sample MGYA00581733_ERZ1740072 | MGnify/ENA primary metagenome ERZ1740072 (study PRJEB43018, sample SAMN04849741) | marine metagenome | isolation source: floating plastic debris | place: Pacific Ocean | collected 2008-08-30 | study: EMG produced TPA metagenomics...
TAATCTCGGGAATCGCAAAAACGTTGGTTGGTCGACTAATGGCTGTTGGCTGTGTCAGCTGAGACGGGACAACAACTGGCGTGTGGTTTTGATAAAACTCCAGCAGCACCGGATAAACCTGGCTGGCAAACTGAGCTAAATCGGAGACACCTGTGAGGTTTAAGTTCTGATGGTGTGTATAAAGATCTTTTGTTCTAATCGCTGCCCGCTTGCACGATTGCTCAATCAAAAAATCACTAAATCGTCTACAGGTGCTCCGCCGCCCTTGGATCGAAGCGGCATCCTCTAGGGCATAGGAGCTAGGGTTGGCGGCCTCTGTATAAATTAGGGAGTTGTTAGAAAAGTAACGAGCGGTCCATATGTTAACTAGACGCTCAGAACTACTGAGGTCAGACGGCTGGAAGCTATTCACCATGGTGGATTCTGGAGCCGTTCTACTTAATTTTTTACAAATGCTGAGGATACAGTATAGTTCATTTTTTATACTGAGGTGTCTTGATTTAGAAGTAAACGTTCTGATGAACTAGGACGTTTGCGCGTCCCATTGGCGCTGTCGCTAGACCATGGGAAAGGCGGCCCCGACTGTCTAGAGTATGCTGGATATGATTTGAGGCGGTGGCTACTCTAGTCGCCACAGGGGATAGTCACCCTCGGCCAGTTTAAAAGATCTCCCAGTTCTAGATGCGATCGCATCCAATACATCCCCTGTCCCATAGGCAATAAAGTAATCGCTATAGCCGACAGGAATCTCAGGAATTTGCCCCGGCTTAAACAGAAAAAATGTCGTTTCAGGAGCCACCGCATAGCTCAAGGAAATACTATTGCCCAACCCGGTTGGACCCAGTTCAGCCAGAACCAGAGGGTTATCTGTTTTCCGAATCACCTCCCCCATGGTGTTAACGTGATAGCCAATATTTTTATTCCACCATGTAAACGATGCGGCGCTAAGGGTGCCAGACACCAAACCAACAATCAACAAAAGCGAAAAAATCCCCTGCCCACACAGTCGATAAACCCCTCGATCGGACAGCATTAGCTGTCGTAGCCATCCGGCGAGGATAATCGTCACCATCAGCAGCGACGGCATAAAATAGCGAGTGCTGATCGACAGCTGGCCACCGTTGATCAAATCGGGCAAAATCAAGCCCAACGCGGGCACCATCAGGGTCACAATACAAAAGGCCAGGGTGCTCGGAGAGGTTACCAACAATAACTGCCAAAAGGCCAACAGCAGCAGTGCCAAGATAACGGTCGGTACCACATAGGTGTAAATACTCTCCAGCGGCCACCCAAAATCTATCACCGCTGAGCTGAGATGCAGCCCCCAAAACCGAATCAGCTGCCCCAGGGGCTGACGAAATGACGTCCATTCAGTGACTGAGTCTAATTTGGCATAGTCGTTCAGAATGATAAATATCCAAGGGGCGAAGAGAAACACCGCACCGCCAAACGCCATGGCCCATCGCTGCCAATGTTGTCGAGAGCCGCTGACTAACACATATAATCCATGGGCTATGACCACCAAGACACTCAGGAGTGTGGTGTATAGCATGAGTGCCAGCCCCACACTATACAGCCCCCATTGCCGCAGCATCATTTCCTGGGGAGAACGCACAACAACAGCGTCACTAGAATATCGTCCAGATACTCGCATTGCCCTTAGCAAGCAGCCACTTGCCAACAAAATGACACAGGCCCATAGGCTATATTCTCGAGCTTCTTGGGCGTAGAGCAGCTGTACAGGAGATAGGGCCATTAGACAGGTGGCAATCAGGCTTGCCCAGCGATCTTGCCAAAGTTGTTGCCCCATCCAATAAGTCAGGGGCAGCAGCCCCAAACCAAACACCACCGCCAAGGCTCGAAACGAGGTTACTGACGGAGCAAAAACCCCCACCCACAGTCGCTCTAATAGATAAAATAACGGCGGATGTTCAGGGTGACTGACAAGGGCAGACCAGGTATCACTCCAACGTCTGATCTCTGGAAATTGCTGAAATGCTTGTAGATCAGCCGCAGACACCAGGGTTTTCTCTAGAACCTGCTCTTGGATGGCGGAGCCTGAATACCCCAAAACCCGGATGGTCGTAAACACCTCGTCATGCCAGTACACCTTATGGGCGGCATTGGTACAGCGTAAGCCGATGCCCACCAACAGACAGACAACAAACAAAAGTTGTAAACGCTTTTTGACTGCTGCAATTGAACGAGAGCTAACCACGGCTTGGGTATGCAGCTAGCTGCAACCATTGATCATCAAATTAAGTTATTAAGCATACGCTACTTTTCTGGCGTACGCAGCTACAGGGGGACAATGTTGGCTCTACAGCAGGCTTAACTGCTCAATATCCGACGATAGCTTAGGTCGTCGACGGATTTTTGGTGGCGTAACATTTACGTGGGCAACAAACCATGTGCGTAAATCTCGACATTGTTGGGCGTCAAGGCTGTCTAGATCTAGCGCTGCGGGAAACAAACTAGGGGTTTTAGCTGCCGCCCAGCCGACGTCACTAGCATAGCGCTCAGCACCAAAAGGCGTCACATCGTCCGGTAGCTGTCCTAAATAGGGAACAACATTGTCGCGGGTCAAAAAATTACTCCGTTGTTGCTCTAGCTGACGTACACGATGCGATCGCATCTGCCGATAGTCCAAAATTGGAGCCGGATAGCCCTTGGTGGGCGGCGGTGTGCCCAACCGTTCTGGTGGCAGGTGGGCCAGCTCTGGCACCCAGCGCTTAATAAACAATCCGTCTGGATCACAGCGGTCCACGGCTGCCTGCTGGGGATTATAAATCCGGGTCCAGGTCTTATCCAGACAGTGGGTCACCCCAGACTGCATCGCCCACTGGTAGTGATCAATGGGACAGTCCCCATCGATTAGGTGGCGCATAAAATGCAGCGCCCCATAGCGCCAGTCCATCCCCATTAGGTTACTCAAAAAGCTGGAATAGATTGCCCGCACTCGAAAGTTAAGGGCCAGGTAGCCGCCAGTCGCCTGCAGACAGCGGGCCGCCGCATCCACTATGGGAAAACCAGTCTGCCCCTGCTGCCACGCCTGGTACAGATCGTCGTCAAACTCCCAGCCGTCTTCGTCAAAAATGCTGTAGAGCGATCGCAACTCCAGCTGAGGCAAATAGCGAAAGCGCTGGGTAAAGCCATTGCCCCACCGCAGCCGAGAAATCAGCTGATAAAAACTGCGCTGCACCCGGCGGTCACCCCGATCATCCGCCCGTTGAATGATCTGCACACACTCACGCACCGAAATAACACCAAATTTAATGTGGGGACTTAGCCCCGTGGTAATTTCAGCACTGGGATAAGACAGCTGCCAGTAGTAGCGGTCGGCCTTTTCCACCAAAAATCGCTGCAGCAGCTGGCGGGCAGCCCTTGTACTCCCCGTGGGGATAGGTTTACCATCCGCCCGATGCCCCAGATGCTCCAACTCAGGCAGTTCGTCACTTTCTAGATCAGCCGGCACCTCTACTCGAGCCGGTACCGGCACCACAGGGGCAGACACCTCCTGATACCACCACTGACGATATCGCGGATACGCCATCAGCTCTGGGCTACTCGCCACCGGCTCAAACCAACGAATTTTCATTTGCCTGTCGGCCAAAACCTGATTTAGCCTGGCATCTCGCACCCGTCCATAGATCCGTTCACAGTCGGTATAGCTATAAATGCCATCGGCCTGGGTGGCTTCGATCAGCTGAGGCAGCACCTCTGTGGGGTCGCCATGGCGCAAGATCAAACGTCCCCCCAGACGCCGCAGGTCTTGGTCAAGGTGACGCAAACAGTCCACCATAAACGCCACCCGAGCCGCCCCGGTCTCTGGGTGCCGCAACAGCGAACGATCAAATATAAACACTGGGATAACAACCCCACGCAGCGCCGCACGATGCAGCGGCTCATGGTCATATATCCGCAGATCGCGACGGAACCACACTAGTGTTCGGCTTACCATCAGCCACCGGACCTATCACTTAACGTCATACAGCCAAACCCTTTACCCATCGCAACCCACACCTTAATCATAGAAACTTTCTTGATTTTTAGTCTGGTGACAGATCAAATTTAGTTCATTTGTACTAATATAAAACCACAACCTCTAGAACGTTTGCTCCATGGCTCACTCCCCTCTATATGGCCCCTCCAACCGCCCGACTCACATGGCACCCCGACCGGTCGGGTACCATGTGCGTCCGCAGCCCCGATCACCACAGCGCTTCGCTTGGCTACTCAGCAGCATTGCCCTATCGGCCCTAGCCATCGCCCCCGGCGATCTGTGGTCTCGCTTCTCAACGTCCCTGTCACCACAGCCCACTCAACAAGAGTCCATCCAGCCATGGTCCTTTAACCGGGCGGAAACAGCGCAAACATGTCAGTCCATGGTGAATGCCGACCAGCGTCTTTCCCGCGGTCAGCTCACCCAATTTTTAGCCATTGCCCAAGAATCCTCCCAGGCATCTATTCACGAAACCATCGCTCCACCCTACTGCACCCTGTCAAAAGAGCATCAGTCTAAACAGAGCGAAGCATACCCCCTAGCCTTTGATCCAGATACCTGGTTTGTGGTGAATTATGACCAGGGCATCTACAAAAGCTATGACTTTGTTTTTCGCCAATAATTTGTTTTTCGCCAATAAGTAGAACGAGTTGACGGGTTTCATTCAGCCTGTCATTGATGCCCAATGGCGCAATCAGGAGCAATCAAATGAACAGCGATCAAACCTCAATCTCCTGAAGTAACCCATCACAGGCATCCATCAATAAACCGATCACATAGTCAAACCCATCGGTGCCGCCATAGTAAGGGTCAGGCACTTCCCGGTCGGGATAGTCGTGGCAAAAGTCGCACATACGTTTTACCTTGGCTGCATACTGCCCCGATGAGTCAAGTGCCAAAATATTGCGATAGTTGCTGTCGTCCATCGCCAAAATCAGGTCAAACTGCTCAAAGTCTTCAACGGTGAACTGCCGAGCGCGACCAACCAGGCTAATGCCGCGTTTTTTAGCCGCCGCCGTCATCCGACTGTCGGGGGAACTACCAATGTGATAGCTGGATGTGCCAGCGGAGTCACAGCTCACCTTGGTTTGCAGACCTCGCTGTGCAAGCAGATGGTTCATAATGTTCTCTGCTGACGGAGAGCGGCAGATATTTCCCAGGCACACAAACAACAGTCGGGTTGTCATGACAGAAACTCACTGAGCACAAAAACGAAATAATCATCCACATCAAAAGCGACTAGCGGCTGATCCGCTAATCGCTTTTAGATAGCCTAAATTCGATTGAGTTACAGACCTGGCAGCTGTAAACCACCGGTCAATTCTTCCATGCGTTCACGCATGGTCTCTGTTGACTTAAGGTAAGCATCGCGCATGGCTGCTGACACCAGGTCAGAAAGAACCTCTGCCCCTTCATTCATCGCATCAGGGGAAATAGAAACCCGTTTGGGTTCTTGGTTTCCACTGAGGACGACCTTAACCAAGCCACCACCTGACTGGCCTTCAATCTCCATTTGTTCAAGCTCTTCCTGGAGTTTTTTCGCTCCTTCTTGAACCTGCTGAGCTTTTTTAAACGCTTCGCTCAGCTCTTTCATTTTTCCAAGACCGAAGCCAAAACCTTGCCCTTTGTTCATAACTGGCGGCCTGATTTTACTAAATTAACTGTCAAACTATACGTCGCCTTGGCCGGAATTGCAATCATTTAGCAATTGAGGGTAACACCCACCTAGGCAGCTTGAAAGTCTCCTAAAATTTGCACTTCGGGTCTCAACTGTAGGGACCACCTGTCATCCACGATGTCTTGGATGTGGCGAATCAGTTTGAATATGTCGCTCGCCGTGGCGCCACCACAGTTAAGAATAAAGTTTGCATGGCGTTCTGCCACCTGGGCCTGCCCCACCTTAAACCCCTTGAGGCCAGACTGTTCGATTAGCCAGCCAGCACTTTTGGGCTGCGGGTTGCGAAACACACTGCCGCAGCTGGGCAAATGATAGGGCTGGGTGGTGCGGCGCTGCTCTAAATCTGCGGCGGTTTCAGCCCGCACTACGTTTGGATCGTGACCGGGCTCTAGTTGGAAGGTGGCCTGGGTGACAATCCGTGGATCCGATTGCAGCATCGATGTGCGGTACTTAAACTGCAGCTGATCTGACGTCAGGGTTTCCAGGGACCCATCGGGATTAAGGACATCGGTGCTGACTAAAATGGTCTGGGTATCGCTGCCGTGGGCCCCAGCGTTCATCACAACGGCCCCTCCCACTGTGCCCGGAATGCCGACGGTCCAAGCTAGACCGGTCCAACCGCGTTTTGCCACTTTCCAGGCCAGGGTGGCCATGGGCATTCCCGCCGCGACAGTCACTCGCCCCATTTCGTCAAACTCTGCCTGCCGTAGATAGCGGGTACAGATCACTAGACCGGGCAAACCGCGATCGCTAATCAGCAAATTAGACCCCGCCCCCAAACGGGTGATGGGTAACCCCTCAGCATTGGCCCATTGGACACAGGCTTGGAGTTCACTGACGCTGCGGGGGGCAGCAAACCATTCGGCGGGGCCACCCACTTTAAACGTGGTCAGATTTGCTAGGGAAAACTGGGCCTTAGCGACACAGCCTGTGCTGGTTAGTTGCGTTTCAGTTGAGGACATTTGACAGGTTGGGTCACACTTTAAACACTGGTCAGGGTCGCTTGTTCAGCCCGATTGGCCTGGTACTCCATAACATCTGGAATCACCTGGTTCAAGTTGCCCGCTGTGAGAAAAATAACCAGATCGCCAGGCTGCAACATTGATGCCAGTTTTGACTTTACGTCGTCTAGGGTGGCTCCATAGGTTGCTTGGGTGTGGTGCTCACCAATGGTACTGGTGACATCCTCCCCCGTAATGCCAGAGGCATTGGCCTCCCCTGCACTATAAATATCGGTCACAATCACCTGATCCGCATCCCCAAACGCCGTGGCAAATTCCTGGAGCAGCGTGGTTATACGACTGTAGCGATGGGGCTGAAATACGGCTACCACACGCCGTTGGCTGACAGCGGGTAAAATCTCCGTGCTTTTTACCTTGGCCGCCGCCAGCGTAACTTTAATTTCGCTAGGGTGGTGGGCATAGTCGTCGATAAACAGAATGTTGTTGTGGAATCCACGCTGATCAAACCGCCGTTTAGCCCCGGCAAAGGTGGCCATGATGGTTGCGATCGCATCAAACTCCACCCCCAACCGTCGCGCCACCGCAATTGCCGCCAGGGCATTGCTTAAATTGTGACGCCCCAAAATAGCCAGACTTAACGTCCCCAGACGTTCTCCCCGCTCCCAGATTTCAGCGGTTGTTTTCTGGGCAGTTTCACAAATATCAGTGGCAATGTAGTCAGCGTTTGAATCCTGCCGCAGGCTGTAGGTTACCGCAGGCTGAATTCGCTGGAGCACCGTATCGCAATCGGCACTACCAATCACCACATCACATTGGGTAGCAAAGTGCTTAAAAATGCCCACAACCTCGTCTAGGGTGCTGTAGTGGTCTGGATGATCCAGCTCAATATTAGTAATAATGCCAATGGCCGCCGACAGCTTAACCAACGAACCGTCCGACTCGTCCGCCTCAGCCACCATGTAGTCACTGGAGCCCACATAGGCATTGCCCTCCCAGGCAGACACCTCCCCACCAATCACAATGGATGGATCAATACCCGCCTTCAGCAGTAGGTAGCCCACCATGCTGCTAGTTGTGGTCTTACCATGGGTACCCGCCACAGCAATCCCCTGGGTGTCATTCATCAACGCGGCCAAAATATCGGAGCGATGGAACATGGGGCAGCCAGCATCGAGGGCCGCCTTATATTCAGGATTGCTTGGACCGATGGCCGTAGAACAAACCACCTGAGGCAAAACCGCATCATTTGTAGATGACGTGCAGGTCACCTGGGCAATGTTGTCCGCCTCCTGACTCCAAAAGATGCGGACGCCATTTTCTTGAAGACGACGAGTGATATGCGTTAAGCGTCGATCAGAGCCAGACACCGGTAACTGCCGCTTTGCCAATACATAGGCCAAGGCCGACATCCCAATACCACCAACACCGATAAAGTGAAATTGCCTGCCACTAAAATCTACTGCTATCGGCATAAACTCACCTCACACACCATGCACAGATATTTCAGGCGTATGATACCAGGAATCTATGGGATGGCCATACCTCTGCTCGACAGGCTCCACCGTTTCGCTTAGACGATTCAGCACAATACTCACAGTCCAGGACCTGGCATCAGGGGATCGCTCCCCACCTAAGGTTCGTCAAAATTTCATAGGTATTCCCAAGACTGACTTGTAAGCCAATACCGTGAGCAATTATACTTAATTTCAAAGTAGGACGATAATCTAATTGTTGGACTCGGGGATCAAGTTATCCCACGGTTTTGAGTGTGATAGTTCTGATCCCGGGTCGTTCAGGCAATGGGATATCATTGGGTTTGCACATGCAAACGCTAATTTGACGCAGTTGTACGACAGAGGGTAAGCGCAGTGATTAGAGTAGCTATCAACGGTTTTGGACGCATTGGGCGCAATTTCCTACGCTGTTGGTTGACCAGAGAAAATTCAGGATTTGATATTGTTGCAATCAACAATACCTCCGATCCTAAAACAGCTTGTCATTTGCTGAAGTATGACTCCTTGTTGGGTCGTCTAGATGCAGATGTAAGCTTCACCGATGACACGATTACCGTCGGCGATAAGACTATCAAGTGCTGTTCTGATCGCAACCCCAACAACTTGCCTTGGGGTGCTTGGGACATTGACCTTGTAATTGAGTCCACAGGTGTTTTTGTTAGCGAAGAAGGCGCTGGTCGTCATCTCGAAGCGGGTGCTAAGCAGGTGCTGATTACAGCTCCTGGTAAGGGCGGTAATGTTGATACCTATGTCATCGGCGTTAACTCCGATGATTATGTTCATGGCAAGAACCCCATCATCAGCAATGCTAGCTGTACCACTAACTGCTTGGCTCCTGTAGTCAAAGTTGTTAATGATTCCTTTGGCATCATCAAAGGCACAATGACCACCACCCACAGCTACACAGGCGATCAGCGTATTCTAGACGCTAGTCACCGCGACCTGCGTCGTGCCCGTGCCGCTGCCATCAACATCGTGCCCACATCCACCGGTGCGGCTAAAGCTGTAGCTTTGGTTATCCCCGAAATGAAGGGTAAGCTCAACGGTATTGCCATGCGTGTACCCACACCTAACGTATCCGTTGTTGACTTGGTGGTTCAGGTCGAGAAAAAGACCATTAAAGAAGAAGTCAATGAAGCCATGAAGGCTGCCGCTAACGGCCATATGAAGGGCGTTTTAGGCTATACCGAAGAGCCTCTTGTTTCCATTGACTATCGTAAGACCGACGATTCTTCTATTGTTGACTCCAGCCTTACCTTGGTAATGGATGGCGACATGGTTAAGGTTGTTGCTTGGTATGACAACGAGTGGGGCTACAGCCAGCGTGTTGTTGACCTAGCTGAGCTTGTTGCCGCTAAGTGGCCTGGTTAGAGGATAAGGGTTTTACAAGATCCACAGATATGTCGTACAGGCGTTCCATGGAACGCCTGTACGACAATAAATAAAGCTCCCAGCAGGTTGTTTCTCTGGGAGCTTTTTTGTAACTGAACATTAGATCACAAATTGCTCTATAGCAAACGTCCTGAGGCATTAGGACGTTTGCATGTCAGGTTAGCTGTTGCTGAGCCTTTAGGGATATGCATTGTCTTAACTAACCTGACAGATGTAATAGGAACAAATGCATTAGGATATGAACGTGCAGATGGATATCTACTGCATTTCATCCTGCCCTAGCGCCTATTTTGACCGCATCTGTCTTTTCAGCAGAACATCTGCTCTTTACCCCCGCTGTTGCCCACTCCGATGCTATTCCGGTGGTGTTTGCGTTTCCCAACGAATATACCGTTGGCATTACGAGCTTGGGCTACCAGGTGATTTGGGCCATGCTGGCCCAGCGTAGCGACCTGACGGTGGGTCGTCTATTTACAGATACCACTGATGGATTACCCGCTAACCCCGAACTGATGGGGTTTTCAGTGTCATGGGAATTGGACTATATCAATATTTTGAATTTGCTGGAGCAGCAGCACATTCCTATCCGCAGCTGCGATCGCACCCAGGCCCATCCCCTGATCTTTGGCGGCGGTCCCGTTCTCACCGCCAACCCCGAACCCTTTGCCGACTTCTTTGACATTGTTCTCTTGGGTGATGGGGAAGATCTCATCCCCACCTTCATAGACACCTACCAGTCGGTGCGCACGGCCAATCGCCAGGAACAGCTCCGGGCCCTGGCCCAGGTCCCCGGCATCTATATCCCCAGCCTTTATCAGCCGGTATATGAAACCTCCACGGGCCCCATTAGCCGAGTAGAACCCGTCAGTGGCGTACCAGCCATGGTGAAAAAACAAACCTATCGCGGCAATGTGCTACTAGCCTCAACGGTGGTGACCGAAAAGGCGGCCTGGGAAAATATTTTTATGGTGGAAGTGGTACGAAGCTGCCCAGAAATGTGTCGCTTTTGCCTGGCCAGCTACCTAACCCTGCCCTTTCGCACCGCCAGCCTAGATGAGTCCCTGATTCCCGCCATTGAGCGGGGGCTGCAAGTCACCAAACGCCTGGGATTATTGGGGGCATCGGTTACCCAGCACCCAGGATTTGAGGAACTGCTGGACTATATCAACCAGCCCGCCTACGACGACGTGCGTCTAAGCATTGCGTCGGTGCGCACCAACACCGTCAATGAAAAACTAGCTAAAACCCTGGTGAACCACGGTACCAAATCCATCACCATTGCGGTGGAAAGTGGCTCAGAACAGGTGCGTCAAACCATTAATAAAAAGCTGGATACCGCCGATATTGAAAAGGCCGTGGTCAATGCTAAAACCGGCGGTCTTAGCAGCGTTAAACTCTATGGCATGGCGGGTATCCCCGGTGAAACCGAAACGGACCTGGAGGCCACCGCTGCCATGATGCTACAGCTCAAAAAAGCCGCTAAAGGACTGCGGCTGACCCTGGGCTGCAGTACCTTCGTGCCCAAGGCCCACACCCCGTTTCAGTGGTACGGGGTGAACCCTAAGGCCGAGAAACGACTGAAGCTGCTGCAAAAGCGGTTGCGATCGCAAGGCATCGACTTTAGACCCGAAAGCTACAGCTGGTCAGTCATTCAAACCTTGATTTCCCGAGGCGATCGCCGCATCAGTCAGCTCTTAGAACTTACCCGCCACTACGGTGATTCTTTAGGCAGCTATCGCCGTGCCTTTAAAGAACTCAAGGGCAAATTGCCCCCATTAGACTTTTATGTCCATACGGACTGGCCCACAGATCAGCCCCTACCCTGGGATCATCTAGAAGGCCCCTTACCCAAAACTACCCTGATTAAGCATTTGCAGGAGGCCGAAACCCACATGGATGAGCCCAGACTGACCCTGGCTTGAGTGATGCCAGATCTTAAATCGTTTCCAGACGCCCCTGCTACTTGGGGTACGGCTAAATAGAGTGACTCCGCCTAAATTGCAGCTCGATGTTTCCTGGCTTAAAAAACAGCGACGATAGTCTTTTCCAGATGATAAACGGCAGCGTAATTGGCCACAGCAGACCCGTCACAATTACAAATGTCCAGTTTAGGACGCTAGTCTTGACGGCAGCAGCATCTTTAAAGAACGCATACAGCGCTATCAGAAAGGTAATTACAGCAGGCAGTACGTAGTACAGATAGCTCATAGTTAATCAGTTCAAGATCAAGGTACAAGTTCGATAGCACAGACGTATGGCAAACGTCCTGATGAATTAGACCGTTTGCGCGTCACATTGGCATTGTCGCCTAACGTTTTTAGGGACTATAAATTGTCCTAACCAATGTGACCAAAGCGATAAAAGCATCAGCCGTAGCTGATGGCTTAGCACTCATCAAAGGTCAGCCGTTATCCAACCCCACTGACTTACCTGACATCGTAAAAATTTCGCCGCCTGCAAAGCTGACATCTCAGATACATCAACGGTTGGAATCTGTTTGCCGCGACGGTCCAAATCATGACGGTAAGTACGATCATAATAGGTCAATATAATGGCCGCTGCAGATGCTAGTTCACCCCTCTTAATGTGTTGAACCGCCTCCTGGGTGCGTAAACCACCTAAACGCTTCTCTAAACGTTGCGTAGCCGCTATTAGCTCATCTGGATTGGCCTGTCCGTAAACATCCACCAGGATATCCAAACGCTCTGACTCCGAGCGGATCACTTCGACGGTGTGGGCCGATTCCATTTGGGCCATGGTTTCAGACGGCACCCGACAGGTACCCACCCGAAAACTCTCCGCCTCAATCCACACAGGGCGCTGGGGGCCAAACTCCAACCACTGCTCAGCAATCAGATTTTCATACTGCTCAGTGCTGGGCTGAGGTGGCAGCATCAGGGCACCGTAGCTGCTACCGCGATGGTTTGCCAACCCTTCCAAATCTAAAACCTGCTCCCCCAGCTGCCGCAGGGCATGGAGAATATCGGTTTTGCCGGTGCCCGTCATCCCCCCCACCACCACCACATGACGATGGGTGGCCAAGGTAGACCGCACCCACTGACGAAACGATTTATAGCCCCCCGCCAGCAGTTTGACCTCCAGACCGCTAGTTTCCAAGAGCCAGCCCACCGAGCCACTGCGCATGCCGCCCCGCCAACAGTGGACACGCACCCGGCGTTCGGGTGCTAAAACCTTGGCTTGTTTAACGAGCCCAGCCATTTTAGGCCCCACCAGCTCCAAACCCAGTTCAATCGCTGTCTCTTTCCCCTGCTGTTTGTAGCAGGTCCCAACTTGCGCCCGTTCGTCATCTGAAAATAACGGAAAGCTAACGGCATCAGGCAAATGCCCCTGGGCATATTCCCCCGGACTGCGAACATCCAAAATCGGACCATGGGCCTGCCAAAAATCATCAATCGGGAGAAGTTGGGTCACCGTGGCACTACCTGAAGAACAAATTGCAAACCCCTACCCTTTGATTGTAAAAGGTGCGCGCCCCGCTACGGCAGGGACAACGTCTCCAATGTGACGGCTATGGATATACCCCTGACGCTGTAGGGCCTCTAAACAGTCGCTGACATTTTCTGGGGGAATGGCGGCCAGCAGCCCTCCCGACGTTTGGGGATCAAACAGGAGCGGATAGGCTCCATGGGACGATGGCTGGTTTAGGTGGCGTTCGATCTGTTGATTACGCTGATGCAGAGAACTCACATAGCCCGCCTCCAGACAGTCTGGAACTCCCGGCAGCACCGGTAGCGCCTCTAGGGCTAGCTCCACGGCCATCCCCGAACTCGACCGCAGCATTTCATCCAGATGCCCCAGCAGCCCAAATCCGGTGACATCGGTACAGGCTAAAACACCGTGCTCTCGGAAACACTGGGCCGCCCGCTGGTTTGACTGCACCATGCTGGCAACGGCGGCCTCAATCCAACGACCTTTGGCCGCCCGTTGCATATCGGCGGCAAACAGCACCCCCGTCCCCAGGGGCTTGGTCAAAATCAGGCTCAGGCCAGGTTGCAGATTTTGCTTGGCTAAAATATCGTCCGGAGTCACCCAACCATTACAGGCAAACCCCAAGGATAGCTCTGGGCCTTCGGTAGTATGCCCACCCACGAGCCAGGTTTGGGATGGGGCCAACGCTTTGTAAGTACCTGCCATTAGCTGATACAGGGTTTCCGATTGAACCCTGTCTGTCCCATAGGGCAATGTCGCCAGGGCTAGCACGGTTTGAGGGGTGGCCCCCATGGCAAACAGGTCACTCAGACAGTGGTTGACACATATCTGGGCAAAGACATAGGGATCGTCTAAAAGGGCACGAAACTGATCCACCGTCTGCACCGCTAGCTTACCCGCGGGGATGGCCACCACCGCCGCATCATCTGGGGTCTCCAGTCCCACTTTCACCGGGTTAGGCCATTGGTCCATCTCAGGGAAGTCGGCCCTGGCACGGGTCAAGGCTCGACTGAGCACGGAGCTACTCACTTTTGAGCCACACCCGGCACAGTGGAATGCAGGCGTCGGGGTTTCTTGGCGGGGAGCGGTGCGAGTTTCCATGGCTGGGAACTGCTCAAACAGCGCCATAAAATTGCCATCGATTTTATGTTTCCAACGGCGGAACCACACGGACTCTGCCGACCATCGCCCCCGCGAGGCAATCGCTCCCCCTGTCCCCAGGTCGATAATGTTGAGAAACTGACGCTGGGGCTTAAAGGGCCTGAGGCGCTGTTTCGCTAGGTAGCGGTGCAGGTTGTCATAGAGGGGCGGCCCCTGACGCACGGCAAACACCCCGGCCTTGGGTCGGGGGTGGTTTGCCATGGTGGCCACATCCCCCACGGCAAATACATTTTCATGGGACAGGGTTTGCAGCGTATCCCCCACTAAAATAAAGCCGTCTTTGTCCGTCGTCAGACCGGTGTGGGCCAGCCAAGGGGCCGCGCTGGCATTGGTGACCCAAAAGGCGCGATCGCAACTCACCCGCAGCCCCGACTCACAGATTACCTGGACTGCGTTCGCCGCCATGGGCTCCACCGCACAGACAGATTCTGATAGGTGGGTATGGATGTTGCGATCGCGAAAAATCTTAGCCAGCTGCCGCTGGGTAGCGCGGCTACGCCCCGTCGCCAGCTGCGCCCGCCGATGAAACACATGGACCTCAGCCCTATTACCCACCAGCTGCTGTAGCCGTACCTGCATATTTAGGGCCAGCTCCACGCCCCCCACTCCACCACCTACAATCCCAACGGTGGCCGAGTCTGCGCCCTCTAGCCCTTGCAAATAGCTCCGCCAGGCCCGGAGTAAATTGGGTACTGGCTTTGCCGGAATGGCATGCTCTTTTGCCCCTGGCACCGACACCGTCCCCGGCGTACTGCCAATATCAATTGAGAGCGCGTCATACCGCATCGGGGGGTGGTGACGACATTGAATGACCTGCTGATCCGCATCCACAGCCACCACCTCATCCATAATCAATCGGCAGTTGGCAAACCGGGTCAGGGGTCGCAAATCGATGTGGGACTGGTCAAAATCATACAGCCCCGAAATGTGACAGGGCAGCATTCCCGAATAGGGAGTGTCTACTAAGTTAGTAATCAGCGTTAGACGCACCCCCGCTGGCAGCCCCGCCATGCCAATTTTCCGCAGCACAATGGCGTGGGTATGGCCGCCACCGATTAAAAATAAGTCTGTATGGATCGAAGTTGCGGCCTGCATGGCTTGCTGTCTGGGCTGGTTATTAGGCAAAAAACAGAGGGAAACGGAGACGAGCAACGCTCAATAAAATCAACCGCGCCCATTACAGATAGCAGAAAAAATGGGGTGATGCGTGAATTTTTCCTGAGGACCTAGCCTAAACATTATCGGGCCGCCCCATAGCCAATCGGGCCTAACCTGTCATCAGCACTTGAAAACGCGGGTCGGTCCTCAGGGGATCAAACGCCGTTTCCCTCAGGGCCATTTCAATCCACTGTGTGGGGTTTAGGGCCACGGCCTTTTGTAGGGCCAGCAGGGCAAAGTCATCGGCCTGCATTTGGGCATGGCAATAGGCCTTGAGGTACCAGGCCAAATCTAGATCCATTTTGAGAGCCACGGCCTGATTAAAGTTTGCGATCGCAGGCTGAAAGTCCCCCAGCAGCATCAGCGCTAACCCACGCCTGACCCAGGCCTCGTAATAATCGGCCTGGAGTTCAATCGCTTTGCTGTAACATGCGATCGCATTTGCCGACCGCCCTTGCTCATCAAAGGCAATTCCCTGTTGATACCACTGGTCCGGATCTTGCAACTGCTCATTCATCGCTCACCCTGCCCCAGACAACACCAGCCGCCAAGATAACCTCAAACCGCCACTTCTTTTATTACAACCACTAAAAAATAACGTTGTGTTTACTTTAGAGAAGTTATAGGCAATTTAAAGAAATTGATGTACATTATCGGGCAATGTCGCAACCAGTGCCATAGCGAATCATCGGCTCCCCTAACCATCGTCGCAGCAAACTTCAAGCAAGAATCTAAAGGATCTAGATTAGACTGCGCTTGGTCCCATATCCCCTGACCGCTGCTATGGGCTTGGGAAACGTTTAAAAACCATCCCCCATTTTTCTGCCTTTACTAGACACTAGATATATGAATCCGAGTTCTGTTAAATCCACATCTATCAAAGGGTTTACCCAGGCTCTTAGGGGTTACTTGAAACGGGTTGTGCAGCCCCGGCGGCGGCGTTCAATTATCTATGCCAGATTGTTGCTGTTGGGGGGGCTGTCCCTGTGGACAATCACAGGTTTGGTGTTGCCCGCCCAACGCAGGTCGGCAAAGGCAGCCGAGGTTGAGCTAGCTAGAGCCACCAATCCCTGGAGTTTTGCCTCATTTCCAGTGGAAAATTTCCAAGCCTACACCTCTCCCTTTGGCTATCGTCAGTCACCCTACGGTGGTGAGCAATTTCACTACGGATTAGACATTGCCGCTCCCCTAGGCAGCTATATCCGCAACTGGTGGGAAGGTGAGGTTGTCGAAATTTCAGATGACAGCGCCTGTGGCACCTCCGTCGTGATCGAATCAGGCGACTGGCTTCATATCTATTGTCACATGCAGGGCTACGTCACCTATGAAGGCGGCAGACGGGTAATGGTTGACCCAGAGGGCAACATTCGTATTCGAGAAGGGGCCAGCATTGGCACCGGGCAACCCATCGGTCGGGTAGGCATGACCGGGCGCACCACCGGGCCTCATCTACACTGGGGTCTAAAATTTGAAAGCAGCTGGGTAGATCCCGCCATGGTGTTGCGGGCAATGTATGACGACCAGCAGGCAATTAGATAAATCAAGTAAATCCTGCAAATCTTCTACAGCGGACGCCCAGATCCGATGCCCCTCTCCCTGTGGGTGCGATCTCTCTTCAGTCTTTATGATCTGCAGCACAATCTATCGACCAGTCAAAATGCTATCGTCTACCTAAAGCCATCTTTGCGAGTGGCTGGGTACATTACAGCTGTACCCCTGTTCGACAACCTCCTAACTACCTATGACTGCTCCAATGTCTGAAGCTGAAAACACTCGCGCTGTTCTTCGTTCGCAAGAGCCAGAATCACAGTACGAACTTCCTTGGAACCGTGAAGGCGAGTTCGAAATAGAGGCACTTATCGTCAGTCAAAGTAAAAGTGACTTACTCGTTAAAGTCCAAACTGACCGCGGCGAAAATCATCTGACTATTTCAGGATTCCTGCCCGGTCGGGTTTCAGGCCAACGCTGGCGTCTAGAGTGCGTACGCTCATCCGGCAGCATTGAGCTACTGGATGGTGAGCCTCTCCAATAGCCGCACAGTCAGCCTGGGGGAGACTTTGGGACCTAGTAGAAGATTTTAGGGCCTCAATTTGCCTCAATTTTTTTATGCCCTAAAGCAACATTGCCCTGCCAAAGGCAAGGGCAATGTCATCTGTGAGAATGTTGGCTATAGCTTAGCCACAGTCCACTGGCACGACTACTGATTAGTGGAAGGTATATTTATATACTCACTAACGATGCCACGAAACTCTTCACCGTCGATGGTTTCTCTCTCCACTAGCCGGTCCACCAAGCGATCTAACAGCGAGCGGTTGTTTTTTAACATTGAGCGGGCCTGGTTATAGGCGGTCATGGCAATCTCTCGCACACGGTTATCGATCTTTGCCGCCATCTCTTCAGAATATTCCGAACGCTGCATCAGATCGCTACGACCGAGGAAAACAGCACTGCTAGGTGCCTCCATCGCAAACGCTCCCAGCTCGGACATACCAAAGCGGGTGATCATCTGACGGGCAATATTGGTTACCTGCTGAATATCATTAGCCGCGCCCTGGGTGACTTCATCCGAGCCAAACACAATTTCTTCGGCAGCCCGCCCCCCCAGCGCCATGGTGATCCGGTCAATCAGTTCAGCATAGGAGATCAACCCGTCGTCCACCCGATCTTCCTTGGGCAGGTAGCTGGCAAATCCGCCTATACCGCCGGAACGGGGAATGATGGTCACCTTGGCCAACGGGTCCGAATGCTTCAGCATGGTGCTCACCAGAGCATGACCCACTTCGTGATATGCAATCAACCGTTTTTTCTTGGTATCTAGCAGCGGGGTCAGAGTGAGGCCAATAGTTAGACGATCAATGGCATCGTCAATTTCTTCCATGGTGACGGAATCTTTGCGACGACGAGCGGTTAAGATTGCAGCCTCATTTAGCAGATTCGCTAGCTGGGCACCAGAAAAGCCTGGAGTCCGACGGGCAATGGCATCAAGATTCACATCATCGGCTATTTTTTTGTCCCGCGCATGGACATCTAAAATACCAAGGCGGCCTTTGTAGCTGGGCAGGTCGACGGTAATTTGGCGGTCAAATCGTCCCGGTCGCAACAGGGCTGCATCTAACACGTCGGGGCGGTTAGTTGCGGCGATCACAATGATGCCACCGTTCCCCTCAAAGCCATCCATCTCGGTCAGTAGCTGGTTCAGGGTCTGCTCTCGTTCGTCATTGCCACCACCAATGCCAGCACCTCGTTGACGACCCACCGCGTCAATTTCATCAATAAAGACGATACAGGGGGAGTTTTCCTTAGCCTTTTTAAACAGGTCGCGAACGCGGGAAGCCCCTACACCGACAAACATTTCAACAAATTCAGAGCCTGAGATGCTAAAGAACGGCACCCCGGCTTCGCCAGCAATGGCCTTGGCCAGGAGCGTCTTACCCGTTCCTGGCTGCCCGATGAGGAGCACCCCCTTAGGAATGCGGGCACCAATGGCGGTAAATTTCTCAGGATTTTTCAGAAAGGTGACCACTTCCTGAAGCTCTTCCTTGGCTTCTTCAATCCCGGCCACATCGTCAAACATGACGCCCGTTTTAGCTTCCATTTGAAAGCGAGCACGGGAACGACCAAAATTCATGGCGCCGCTAGCGGAATTGGCAGACCGCCGTAAAATCATTAGCAGCGCAAACACCACAATTAGAGCCAGCAGAGCATTGACCGCTAAACCGGTCAGGGCGCTATTGTCTGAGCGTTCTAATACTTCGTAGTCAACGCCGCTGCTACGGAGCTTTTGCAATAGCCGCTGGTTATAAACATCGTTGGCAAACAGCGTTACCGGACGTAGGGGCGCATTATCGTCATCCCCTTTGATGCGTACGTTGGCCACCCCCCGCAGATTGTCTAGCTCAACCCGCTGTATTTCGCCCTGATCGAGCTTCTCTAAAAGTTGGCCATAGGTAATTGCGGGTTCTTCTTCCCCCTCTACTACCTGGGCAGAGGCGGGTAGAGCCCCCGTCAAAGGAGCAGCAATCAGACTTTGCAGCGCAAACCAGCCAATGGCCAAGGTGCGGGTAGCGCGTCGGCTAAATACGGACTGACGGGATGAGCGGGTAGATTTATTCATACAAACGTACAACTAAAATTTAAAGTAAGGCGGGTACAGTGGCCAACGGCTTGACAAGATCTGCCAAATCAACATCTCCAGTTTAGCGCCCTAGTCTGCTAACCAGCATGGCCAAGCGCCACAATCACGTTTTGGCCGCCAAACCCAAAGCTGCTACACAGCACATGGTCTATGGGCCCGGTGTGGCGAGAGTCGCAGCGGACAAAGTTAAGGTCAAACTCAGGCCGACGTAACCCGACGCTGGGGGGCAAACGCTGCTGTTGTAGACTCAATAGACTAAAAACGGTGCCGATGAGCCCGGCCGCGCCCAGGGTATGACCGGTAGCTCCCTTGGAAGAGCTGACGGCAGCTTGGGGAAATAGCTGCTGGATCATGTAGGCTTCATTGGTGTCATTTAACCGGGTACCGGTGCCATGGGTATGGATGTAGTCGATATCACTTGCGTGTAAACCACTCCGCTGCAGACACTGGTGGGCCACGGTCAAGGTGCCATCTTGCCTGGAAGAACTAATGTGATAAGCATCATTACTGAGGCCAAATCCTAATAGCTGTCCATAGGCGGCTTTACCTGGGTTTGATCCCCTAGTTTCTAAAACTACAGCTGCTGCTCCCTCTCCCAGGACTAAACCGTTGCGATCGCAATCAAACGGATAGCAGCCATCGGTGGCCATGGCCCCCATGCGCCGAAACCCCGCCAGCGTCAGGGGGGTAATTGGCGCATCCACAGCCGCCACTAGCACCCGCGCACATTGCCCCGTCTGCAGCAGCATAAAGCCCTGAAATAGCGCCCATAGCCCCGTGGCACAGGCCGCCATGGGGGCTAGTAAAGGTCCCTGACTACCGACCCATTGGGCCACCTGCCCGGACAGACTAGCGGGTAACGCTGCTAGCCAATGGTCCAAAGCCAGCTCTCCACGGGCCATGGCCTCCCAACGGTTTAGATAGCTGCGGCTAGACCCCACCACCACCCCACAGTCGGCTAACGGTGGATTTAAACCAGCATCGGCCAGGGCAGCGGTGACAGCAGCCCTGAGCAGACTGTCGGGGTCAGCGGGCAGTTTATCCGCCAGCGCTAGGGGGACAGGTGGAAGTGACTGGAAGGGCTGACGTAGTGCGATCGCACTTTCCCCAGCCAATAAATTTGACCAAGTCGCCTGGGTCGTAGCCCCCAGGGCCGTCCACAAACCAAGGCCGGTGACTACGACATCCACCATCGAACCAGCTACGGCACCATCCGAGAAACCCAATCCAGCACTACTCGGTCACCAGATTATCCAAACCCTCAATCACCGCAGCCGATTCAATCACATCGCCCTGTTGAATAGCATCCACCACATCCAACCCTTCGGTCACATAGCCAAAGACCGCATAGCTACCATCCAAAAAGGGTAAATCCGCTAGGGCAAAATAAAACTGAGCTGAGGCCGAATCTGGAAACTGGGACCGGGCCATCGCCACAGCACCATGGGTATGCTGCAGCGCCGGTTTAACCGTCTGACCGGCCGATTCAAACGTCTGACTGTAAATCGGCTGCTCCGCACCTGCAGGCGTAATCTCTAACGGAATAAAACGCTTTTCCTGAGTATCGGGGTCAATAAACCCACCGGTCCCCAACTGCTGAACAGGTACCGAAGGATCGGTGCTCTGGGGATCTCCACCTTGGACAACAAACGGTTGAGGTTCGCGCACTACCCGGTGAAACACCGTTCCATCGTAGACACCGCGCTCAACCAAATCGACAAAATTACCCGCCGTAATCGGCGCTTGGGTACCATCAACCTCAACGACAACGCTCTCTCCGTTGACCACAAACTCGACAGTAGCCGTCCCCTGCAACTGGGCTAGCCCAGTAGGTGCAGGCGTCACAGCCAACTCAGCCGGCGCAACAGGTTCTGCTGGTGTAGTAGCAACCGAATCTGAGGGGTCGCTTGCCCCAGCGGTACAGCTCACCATAAATAAGGCTACGACCAAACCAATGGCCCATCTGATACGGAAACCCAAAATCATGATGATTACTCCCTTTGTTGTTTAAAGGCACCATATCTTGTCACAGGAAAACTGCCTTTTCAAGAGGGATGGCCCGGATCAAACCTATAACTATTGCTACAGCCCTTCTAAAGGAACCTGTAGAAATCGAGCCAGTTCAGCTCCCTGATTTTCCACAGCCGCCAGGGATATCGGTTGCCCCACTCGAGTCAGGGGAATATCTCCCTTACCCTTAATTTTGAGATAAAGAGCCCGCTTTGGATTTAAGCCTTCTCGAATATCCACCCGTATCGCCGTAATCGATGACAGCGGATACTTAAAGTCAATCGTGCGATTCTTTCCTGGGAATCCCCATCGAAAGATCTGCGCTTCCTCAGTCGTTTTGTCAAATTGATTGTAGCCACCGCCCACATTCCACAGGCATATTAGCCAGAGGTACAGCGATAGCAGCAGAGCCGCTGTGCCATAGAAACACATGGCAATGCCCTGGGGGATAAAGATTAGCTGGGTCGGATCAGCAAACGGTAGCAGGTTAATCCCGGTGTAGCTAGAGACACCTGCCAACAAAAAACCAGTTCCGCCAACGGTCGTTACCAGCGCCCACCAATAGTTGCTCCAACGACGAGAGCCCAAAATTTCACGACGTAAAACAGTATCTTTTTCGGTTGCGTCAGAAACAGTCGCTTTGGAAACAGCCATATTAATTAGAGAAAGTGTTTTAGACATGCCCTACAGGCTGACCGTGGTCCAGCATGTGAGGCAATCGACTCAACTCAAACGATTTTAAATTAGCCGAGGCTAGGCTAGCAAACGGCATGGCTTCCATTAGTCAGCATCAGTAGTCAGTAAACGTCATCAATTAAGGTCAAACGGCTACCACATACTATGCCTGAGCATTCACCTTCCATTGCTTTTCCTTACCCAAGCACCTAACAGGCTATCAAGAATTTCAGCTGAACACCCCCCTTTACTCCAGATCTCTTCACCTTATCTGCCCAGTAAAAACAGCCCCAGCTCCAGTCTTTCAAAAGGCTACAGATTCTGATAGGATCGCTTTAACTTTTGCAACGTTCAAAACCCACTGCTGATACCCAACTGAGCCAGGGTTCATAGGCTCGTTGATTGGTTTCGCACATATTTGTAAACTGTTTTCATAAGAGGATTCCATGACCAGTCAGCCCGACCGCGTGGTTCTTATTGGTGTTGCCGGTGATTCAGGATGTGGAAAATCTACATTTTTGAAACGCCTCAGCGATCTTTTTGGCGAAGAGTTCATGACTGTCATCTGCCTAGATGACTACCACAGTCTAGATCGTAAGCAGCGCAAAGTAGAGGGGGTGACGGCTCTAAACCCTAAGGCAAACAACTTTGATTTGATGTACGAGCAGATCAAAGCTCTGAAATCAGGAACTGCAATCGATAAGCCTATTTACAACCACGAAACTGGTTTACTTGATCCGCCAGAACGCGTTGAGCCAAATCACGTTGTTGTTATTGAGGGCTTGCATCCTCTATACGATGAGCGTGTGCGTGGGCTACTTGATTTCAGCGTCTATCTTGACATCAGTGATGAAGTCAAAATTGCCTGGAAGATTCAGCGCGATATGGCTGAGCGGGGTCACACCTACGAAGATATCCTGGCCTCCATTCAAGCCCGTAAGCCTGATTTTGAAGCCTATATCGACGTTCAAAGACAGTATGCCGATGTGGTCCTACAGGTTCTACCAACGAATCTGATTAAGGACGACAAAGAGCGCAAGATTTTGCGGGTACAAATGATTCAGAAGGAAGGCGTAGAGGGCCTAGAGCCTGCCTACCTGTTTGATGAAGGCTCCACCATCAACTGGGTGCCCTGCGGCCGTAAGCTTACCTGTTCCTACCCAGGTATCCGCATGGCCTATGGTCCTGACACCTATATGGGGAATGAAGTGTCAATTCTTGAAATTGACGGTCAGTTCGAGAAGCTGGAAGAGCTGATTTATGTTGAGGAGCACCTCAGCAACATCTCCACCCGTAGCTATGGTGAAATGACCGAACTGCTGCTAAAGCACCGGGAATATCCTGGCTCCAATAACGGTACAGGGTTATTCCAGGTACTGGTAGGTCTTAAGATGCGCGCTACCTATGAGCGTTTAACCAGCTCAGTGGCAGGTCAGGCAGCCGTGTTGGCTTAAAGTACAGAAAAATAGGTACAAACTATTGGTGCCGTTTTGCTACTTTTTAGCAGAACGGCATTTTTATTGCGGTTCCCATTGCGGGTAGGGTGTGGCAGTAAATGTCCAACGTGTTCAGCAAAGCCCTTGTTGTAACCAATGTGTCACCTGATAGGTGTGGCAATTAGTTATGGCCCCAGTGGGGCGAGTAGTTATGCTCCACTGGTCAGTGGGGAATGCTATATTGGCTGCTATGCCTTTGTGGACATTGATAGGGCAGCTGTTGCTGCTGGGTTAACCTAACTTTCTATGGAGAAAGTAAAAAAGGCAGTGAAAAAATATGGTCGACCCATTGCATAAAGCTGAATAGCAAGGGAAAATCCTGAGGGCCCTGAATACTGACAGAATATTGACAGTAGCGACATTATTGACGGCCTGATTTTTCTCTAAGATTCATCATTTCATGGTTAGCATGGCTTCAGGTTCTCACCTCAGCAGTATTCTTATCGTCGAAGATAGCCAAGGTCGACGAGAAATTGTCCTAGACAGCTCAGTGTATTCTGTTGGTCGTGATGCGAAGTGTGACATTCGCTTAGCGTCACAGTTTGTGTCTAGGCATCACGCAACACTAGTACAGCTCCCGCGGGATGATGAAACCTACTATTACCGAATAGTAGATGGAAACCTTAAGGGCAAACCCAGCGCCAATGGCATGCTAATCAATGGCCGCAAGCTCCAGGCCCACGATTTAAAGAACGAGGATGAAATCGTTTTTGGTCCGCAGGCACGGGCCATCTACTATCAGCTGAAGCGGGACACCACATCAACCGTACCTCCCGACGAATTTGACATCACCCTAATCAGTCCCAACATGATTGTTGAAGACGAGGAAAACTCGTAGCGGCTCACAATGATTGGGCCAATGGGTCAGTTGAGCAAGCTGATATGGCACTACTTATTTTATTTGGCTGCCAAAAACCAAACGTGGATGCTTAGTCACGGAGCTGGTGTCTCGTTGCAACGTATCTTGCGATCAGCAACACTATCCATGCAACGGCGCCCTAGTGTTCTGTACAGAAGGCTCTGCATAGTCTGCATAGAAAGACATCAGGGTAACGCTTATTTCTTATCAACTAGCCTTACTTTCAATGGCCTGGTTAACCAGCTGAAAAACCTTATGGCAGTGATTATTAGTCTTTAGGGGTAGCTCTTCGTTCTTAACTACCAAGTTTACGGTGGCAGCAGGGTCCTGGGTCACTAATTCGGTTTCATCAGTGGAGCCAATTAATACTTCAACAGTGGCCAACTGGCTGTAGGAAACCATACCAGGAGGCTCTTTTGCCATCATATAATCACCATCCTGATAAACCAGGCGCAGACCACAGGCCTGGAGAACATCTGGTAGCGATTCCCGAAGATTATTGGCAGGAAGGACGCTGATGAGAAGGTTGGTATACCGGGCCATAGAAAATTCTAAAGCTACTGCAAAAGTCTAAAATCTACAGTATGAACAGGATGAAGCGATCAGTTCAGGCTAAACAATAGGTCAAGAATCGGCATCTTTTCTAGGACCATTATTCCTAGAGACCTAGCTCTAAATCTGCATCCGCTTTTACCCTTCTGGGGAACAATGAGTTTTTCAGGATAAATACAGGTTAAGCCTGACAATCGCTATTAATTTTAATGTCAATAATACCCTCTCAAGCCATACTCGCGTAAACAAGTGCATTTTATTTAGGTTTTGTCTTTAATTACAGACATTTTGATTAGAGTAATTTGCGGTGTTTATTTGTGTTTATTGACTGAGATAGCATAGGCCAAGCAGTTAGAGCCGCTTATAGCTATTGGGGAAAAGATGCGTGGTAAGCTCATCGTCTTTGAAGGGATTGAGGGAAGTGGTAAAACCACGCAGATTCAGTATTTGCGCCAGTGGTTAGATAGCAAGTTTACTAAAGATGGCCTATCTAGCGATCCAACGGGGGTGATTGTTACCCGACAGCCTGGTGGAACTAGCATTGGTCAGCAGATAAGACAGGTCTTGCTACAGCCATCGGTAGGTACAGAGAGTCTAACCAGCACCTCAGAATTATTACTCTATGCAGCCGATCGCGCCCATCACGTAGAACGAATATTGCTCCCAGCACTTGAAACCGGGCATTTGGTACTTTGCGATCGCTACACCGCATCCACGGTGGCCTACCAGGGCTATGGACGAAAGTTAGATCTAGGGCTGATTAAAACCCTAAACACCATTGCGACAAAGGGATTGACCAGCGATCTGACCCTGTGGCTCAAGTTAGACGTAGCCGTGGGCCTAAAACGAATGGCAAACCGGGGACAGGCCGACCGAATCGAGCAGGCCGGCATCGAATTTCATCGTCGGGTCCATGGGGGGTTTGCGGCCCAGGCCCAGCAAGATAGGTTTATTACCGTAGATGGCAGCCTGACCCAGGAAGCGGTAGCTGAGCAAATTCAAGCCATCGTTTCCACCTATTTACAGCAGTGGTATGCCCTCTAAGTTGTCCCCAGTAACCATGGAGCAAAAGCAGCAGCTAATCCAGACCTTTGACCACGTTGTGGGTCAGGCCCAGGCGGTTGAGCTGCTGGTGCAAGCCGTCATCCGTGAGCGCATTGCCCCTGGCTATTTATTTGTTGGCCCCGCTGGCATTGGTCGTGGTTTGGTGGCGGCGGCCTTTGCAGCCATGCTATTGGACAGTAACGACGAGGCGCCGGATAACCTTAAACGACGCATTCGGTCTCGAAACCACCCCGATTTATTATGGGTTGAGCCCACTTACCTGCACCAGGGCAAGCTACTGACTGTCGCAGAGGCGCAGGAAGCTGGGATTAAGCGGCGCGGACGCCCCCAGATACGTCTAGAACAAATTCGAGACATTGCTCGCTTTCTCAGTCGTCCTCCATTAGAGGCCAACCAGGCTGTTGTGGTGATCGAAGCCGCCGATCTGATTGCGGAGGCGGCCGCCAACGGCCTCTTAAAAACCTTAGAAGAACCTGGCAAGGCTACGCTTGTGCTGATTGCCCCCGACCAGCAGACACTTCTACCCACCATAATTTCACGGTGTCAGACTATTCCTTTTCGGCGCTTAGGGCCCGCTGACATGGCTCAAGTGCTGACCAATTTGGGCCATGGGGAAATTTTGAAGCATTCTGAACTGCTAAATCTGGCCCAGGGGAGTCCGGGGAGTGCGATCGCAAGTTGGCAACAGCTCCAGACCATTCCCCCTGAGCTCCTCCAGCAAGTCAACCAGCCCAGCGCTAACCTACACAGTGCCCTGGCCCTGGCCCGGCAAATTGCTCAAACCCTAGAACCAGAGTCCCAGCTGTGGCTCCTAGACTACCTACAGCAGAGCCGTTGGCAACGGGGCCATGGGCAGGGGATGGCGCAGCTAGAACTAGCCCGTAAGCAGCTGCTCCGCTACGTGCAACCGCGCCTTGTCTGGGAGGTAACGTTAATGAATTTAGTAGACGATTCATGAGCAATCGTGAACCAAAACAGGTTCATCCACCATGATTTCTATCAGAAGAATTAAAATAGTCAGCAAAACTTCTGCTACTTTCTCTCGCCCCATCGCCATAGAGAAAAAACAGAGAAACGGCCTGGCATAGCGTTTTACATCCCCACAGTTATTGCCTTGTTACTTAGTGCATCTAAACGATCTGTATGGTTCCACAGTCGGTTCAACGCCCCTTCAAAAAGACGAGTTTTTGGATTGGGATGGCGCTGCTCTTATTGGCGGGGAGTGCCTCTTTATTGGCACTACGCTCAGTGCGCCAATCACGGCAGGCGGCCATCGAAGAAGCCGCTAAACCGCCCCCAGAGCGGGTAGATGTGGCCGCCCTGGGACGGATTGAACCCAAAAGTGAGGTTATTGATATCGCCGCCGCCGAAACCGGTGTCTTAGCCAGAATGCTAGTGGCAGAGGGTTCCCAGGTAGAGGCCGGGCAAACACTGGCTGAATTAGACATGTACGACGTGCGCAAAGCCGAGCGAGACTATGCCGCTAGCCAGTTAGCAGAAGCCCAGCAAACGTTAGAAGCCGAACGCAGTCTAGGGGCTGCCCGCATTGCCGAAGCCAATACAAAAGCCGGGCAGATTGATCAGCCTCAGATTCAGGCAATTGAGGCCCAGGCTGCCAAAATTCGCAGTCTAGACGCGAGTCTGTCCCTGGCAAATATTGATCTGGCCAGATTTGAAAATCTATTAAGCCAGGGAGCCATCACTCAACAAGAGTTTGACCGTCAGCAAACAGAGGTGGACGAACTTATTAGCGATATCGCTAACGCCAAGGCCACCAAAACCCAGCTAGAACTCACCCGAGATACGGACTTGGAGAATGCCGCTGCCCTGGTATCCATGGCCGAAGCGGATTTGCAGCTGGCCGCCGTAGAATCCGGCGTCGCCTCTGCCCAGCAAAATCTGGCCCTGGCGGAGGCCCTGCTTAACCGGGCGGTCATCAAAGCCCCATCAACGGGTCAAATTTTAGATATCTATGTACGCCCCGGCGAAGCCGTCTCTAATAATCGGCTGCTGTCCATGGGCAACACAGATGAAATGTACGTCGTCGCTGAGGTCTATGAAACCGATGTGGGGCTGGTCAAAGTGGGGCAAAAAGCCACCATTACCAGTCGCAATGGCGCCTTTGAGGGGTCGCTTAGCGGCACCGTAGAAACCATCGGGCTACAGATTTTTAAGAATGACGTGCTGGATGATGACCCAGCGGCCAATGCCGATGCGCGCATTGTGGAGGTGCGCATTGCGGTGGATCAAGATCAGGCCGTGGCCATGCTGACCAATCTGCAGGTAGATGTGCTGATCAATATCAAATCCGATATCAACGCTGGGGAGAGCTAGCCATGGCTAGGATCTCGGTGGCTTGGTCTAACCTAATGCACGAGCGGACACGGCTGGGGGTTGCGATCGCAGGCGTCGCCTTCGCCGTTATCCTCATCTTCATGAACCTGGGTTTCATGGGAGCCCTCATTGCCACCGCCACCAACTTTTATGAACAGTTCAACGCCGAGCTGTTCTTAATTTCACCAGAGACCCTAGAAATCAGTACCTCCACCGCCTTTCCGCGAGAGCGCCTTTACCAGGTCGCCGGTGTAGACGGTGTGGGGCGCATAATGCCCCTCTACAGCGAGTACCTGCTGTGGCGCAACCCAGAAACCGGCGTCAGCCGCGCCATTTTTGTTTATGGCATCAACCCCAATGACCCCGCATTTTTGATGCCCGAACTACAGGGAAGTGAGGCCCGTCGCATTCTCAGTCAGCCCGATACAGTATTTATAGATCGGCTCTCACGCCCAGAGTTTGGCCCCCAGGACATTGGCACCACCACCGAGGCCGACCGCCGCCGCGCCACCATTGGCGGTAGCTATGCCCTAGGGGGCGGGTTTGCCGCCGACGGCACCCTGATCATGAGCGACCAAAATTTTGTCAGATATTTAGAGCCACGCCCGTTAAGTCTGGTCAATGTGGGGCTGGTTAAACTCGCCCCAGACGCATCCCCCGAAAAAGTAGCAGACACCATGAGATCGCTCCTGCCTGCCGATGTGGTCGTTTACACCAAAGCAGGCATCATCGATCACGACTCCGCCTACTGGCTAGAATCCACCTCCATCGGCTTTATTTTTAGTATGGGTGTGGTCGTATCGTTTGTTGTTGGGGCCGTAATCGTCTATCAAATTTTATTTACCGACATTCGCGATCATCTCCCCGAATACGCCACCATGAAAGCCATGGGCTACCGCTCCCAGTACTTGTTCAAAATTGTGCTGCAAGAAGCCGTTTTGTTGGCAATCCTGGGCTATGTTCCCGGTCTTGCAGCTGCGCTCGGTCTTTATCACCTGACGGCCACCGCCACCGCCGGCACCCTGCCTGTAGCCATGAACGGCGGGCGGGTTCTGTTTGTTCTGGTCTTAACCTTACTGATGTGTAGCCTGTCGGGTCTTATTTCTGTGCGCAAAGCCGTCACCGCTGACCCAGCCGAAATCTTTTAAGGGCCCATGGTTTTTCACAGACATGATTAAACGCATTCCCCTCGCCTGGCTCAACCTTACCCACGACCGCAGGCGTTTTGCCACTTCCCTAGCGGGCGTTGGTTTTGCGGTGCTGCTGATGTTTATGTTTAACGGGTTTATGAACGCCCTGTACGACAGTCAGCTACAGCTGCTCAACCGATTTAATGGCGAAATCATTATCGTTAATCGACTGAGGACCAATATGTTTGTGCCCCGCGCCTTTGCCCGCAGGCGTTTGTATCAGGCCCGGGCCTTCGACGGCGTGCAAGACGCCTACGCCATGTACATCAGCGAGGTGAACTGGAAAAATCCAGAGACCCGTAAATCTCGTGGGGTAAGAGTCATCGCGATCAATCCTGATGAACCCGTGCTCAATATTCCTGAAATTGAGACCTATCAACAACTCCTCAAGCTGCCAGAAACCGCCCTAATGGATACCAAATCTCGGGTGGAAGTGGGGCCTGTCGAACCCGGCATCATCAGCGAGCTGGCCGATCGGCGCATTCGCCTGGTGGGCACCTTTACCATGGGTACTGACTTTGCCTCGGGCAATGGCAACTTGCTAATGAGCGATCAGAACTTTCTGCGCTACTTTGCCGATCGGGGACCGGAGGAAGACAAACGCAGTTTTGCCACCGTGGATATAGGGGTGGTGAAGCTGGAACCAGGCACCAATGTGGAGCGGATGGTTAATGTCCTGCGGGAAAATTTACCCAATGATGTGCTGGTTATGGCCCGCGATGGCGACAACGGGTTTGTCATTCGCGAGCGAAACTATTGGCAGGAAAACACCAACATTGGTTTTGTGTTTTC
>ERZ1740072.162-NODE-162-length-30417-cov-18.660101_pt1 | contig 30417 bp, 24 predicted proteins | sample MGYA00581733_ERZ1740072 | MGnify/ENA primary metagenome ERZ1740072 (study PRJEB43018, sample SAMN04849741) | marine metagenome | isolation source: floating plastic debris | place: Pacific Ocean | collected 2008-08-30 | study: EMG produced TPA metagenomics...
GGGAAGCTGCTTCCTTAGATGAGTGGTTGTACAACGGTGGCCCTTACCAGCTGGTAATTTTCCACTTCCTCATCGGCGTATTCTGCTACATGGGTCGTGAGTGGGAACTTTCCTACCGTCTAGGTATGCGTCCTTGGATCTGTGTTGCTTACTCTGCTCCTGTAGCAGCTGCAACTGCAGTATTCTTGATCTACCCCATCGGTCAGGGTTCTTTCTCTGATGGTATGCCCCTAGGTATTTCCGGTACTTTCAACTTCATGCTTGTATTCCAAGCTGAGCACAACATCCTGATGCACCCCTTCCACATGCTTGGTGTGGCTGGCGTCTTCGGCGGTTCCTTGTTCTCCGCTATGCATGGTTCACTGGTGACCTCTTCCTTGGTTCGTGAGACCACTGAAGTTGAGTCCCAGAACTACGGCTACAAGTTTGGTCAGGAAGAAGAGACTTACAACATCGTTGCTGCACACGGTTACTTCGGCCGTTTGATCTTCCAGTACGCATCCTTCAACAACAGCCGTTCCTTGCACTTCTTCTTGGGTGCATGGCCCGTTGTCGGTATCTGGTTCACTGCACTAGGTATTTCCACTATGGCGTTCAACCTGAACGGTTTCAACTTCAACCAGTCCATCATCGACTCTCAGGGTCGTGTTGTCAGCACTTGGGCTGACGTCATCAACCGTGCCAACCTAGGTATGGAAGTAATGCATGAGCGTAACGCTCACAACTTCCCTCTAGACTTGGCTGCTGGTGAAGCTGCTCCTGTTGCTCTTGTTGCTCCTCAGATCAACGCGTAGTTGACTTGGTAAGTTGCCAAGCTAATTTGATTTAGCTTAGAAAGCGTCTCTCAATCGAGGGACGCTTTCTGCGTTTAAAGCTAACCTGACACGCAAATATCCAAGTACATCAGAGCATTGTTATGGCTTGATGCCATCTGAAGCTTTTAGGGGTTATCTGGCCCAAACCATGGGCACTGGCCATAATTTCACGACTTAATCCTGAGACGAATCCTGAATGCTGTAAAAGGTAACGACAATAACCTACAAATGCCCTACGTTTAGGACATTAACCGGATAAAGTGTCTTCTTGCCACCATGCGTTGCTGGTCTAGTTGCGGCATACTCATGCATATCAGGTAGCGTTACAAAACATGTTAGATATTGAATTTTTTAGTGGCGATAAGCAGCCAATGTGTCGTGTGGAAGTAGCCGACGCATTTTTGCTATGGCTTGCGCGTACTGAATTTGCCCGCATCGGTGAGGAAACCGCTACAGATTTATCGATTAACGGTGAATCGTTGACATTACCCCTGGTGCAGCTAGCCCCACTAACACGACGAACGTTTGTGGAATTTTTTACAGACTCTGTAGTGGTTCACACTAAGCAGATACTTTTACAGCTTGAGCAGGACCGCCCCCAAGCGGAGTTGGTCTATCGGCTCAAGAAGCTCATTGAGTTGTTGGATTGCTTAAAGAATGAAGAATATCAGTATCTGCAACGGGTTTAGCTAGTCAGAAAAAGCCTGAGGAGGGCTAACTCCAATCCTCTTTCTTGGTCCGTTGCGCCTTATAGAGCATTTCCGTTTGATGGATCTCGCGGGTTTTCGCCATCAGCTCATCCTCCGTCAGCGACCAGTTTGCCAAGGCCTTATCCAAATCCCGTCGAATATCGTGTGCTCCTGGGAATCCATCGTAGCGAATCCGCAACCGTGCCAGCTCAATTAAATTAAAATCTGTTGCCTCACCATTTAAAAGGCCAGTCACCGCCTCACGGTCCTTCTTGTACTGCGGATGGGTCAGTTCTTTCTTATCAGCCATATTTTCTAACTTGGCTATTGGTATAGCCATCGACGGATGCAATAAAAGAATAGTAGCTTGGGCTGAGAAAATTTTGGTGTGGCAGCCGTACGAATGCATGAGGACAGTTGCGCGTCAGGTTAGCTGTTGCTGCTTAGAACTTTCGGCAAGTACGAGCTTCACGCCCCAGACAGATGTCATCAGCGCCTAAGGGGAGTCGTGGGTGTGGCCTCCCCAAGTACAAATTTTAGCTAGGCTAAAGATAGCAAACACTTTCGGCTGAAGACACCGTTTACCTTTTTCAAGCCCCCTATGATCACTCAAAAACTGCAGCAGCTTCAGTCGATTTTCCACGACATGGATCGAGCCCTAATTGCCTACTCGGGAGGCATCGACAGCACCCTAGTGGCCAAAGTTGCCCACGACGTTCTCGGCGATCGGGCCCTGGCCGTCACCGCAGAATCACCATCGCTGATGTTAGAGGACCTGGACGCGGCTAAAAGCCAGGCTGAGTTTATGGGCCTAATACATCGCATTGTCCACACCCACGAGATGGACAATCCTAACTACACCAGCAACCCCACAAACCGCTGTTACTTTTGCAAAAGCGAACTCCATGACACCCTTAAACCGTTGGCCATCGCTGAGGGCTATCCCTACGTTGTGGACGGTCTCAATGCCGATGACCTGCAAGATTATCGCCCCGGCATCCAGGCCGCCAAGGAGCGGGGGGTGCGCTCCCCATTGGCGGAGGTGGGCCTGAGCAAGCTGGAAGTACGGGAAATGTCAAAGTATCTAGGGTTGCCTTGGTGGGATAAGCCCTCACAGCCTTGCCTCAGCTCACGGTTTCCCTACGGTGAACTGATCACCACAGAGAAGCTACATCGTGTGGGCCAGTGTGAGCGCTACCTGCGCCAGCTGGGAATACGCAACCTGCGGGTACGTTCAGATGGCGAGACAGCTCGAATTGAACTGCCACCAAATGAGATTAAACACTTTGTGGCAACGGTAGATTTAGAAACCTTGGTCGTCGCTTTCCAAGCGTATGGGTTTGCCTATGTAACCCTGGATTTGGAAGGCTACAAAAGCGGTAAATTAAACCGAGTTTTAGAAAAAACTAGCGTTTAACCGTAGGGACATTGCATGCAATGTCCCTACGGAAATGTCACGGATAACCCCTGCTCGAGATATCCAAAACAATAAAAAAAGTCCCCGGCTGATTAGCCGGGGACTTGCTCATTCATTGTTTAACCAAGAGAGGGTTGTTGCTCTATGCAGCTACGCCTTGGCGCTCCTTGGCTTCTTTGATAACCTCTTCAGCCACATTTCTGGGGCAAGGGGAGTAGTGATCAAAGGTCATGGAGAACTGGCCACGACCGGAGGTCATGGTACGCAAGTCACCAATATAGCCAAACATTTCACTTAGGGGAACGTCAGCTTTGATACGTACGCCTGTGGGACCAGGTTCCTGAGACTTAATCATGCCTCGACGTCGGTTAAGGTCACCGATGACGTCACCGACGTAGTCTTCAGGAGCAAAGGCATCGACGGCCATGATCGGCTCGAGGATTTGGGGACCAGCTTTGACAAAGGACTGACGGTAGCCAGCCTTGGCGGCGATTTCAAATGCGATCGCACTGGAGTCAACCGGGTGGAAACCACCGTCCGTCAGAGTGACCTTAAAGTCAACTACCGGGAATCCGGCCAGCATGCCTTTTTCCATACAGGAAGCAAAGCCCTTCTCCACCGCAGGCCAAAATTCACGGGGTACGTTACCACCGGTCACCTTAGACTCAAAGCTAAAGCCTTCACCCACCTCGTTGGGCTCGATGGTGTACTCAATCTTACCGAACTGACCCGAACCACCCGACTGCTTCTTATGGGTGTAGCTGTCAGTGAGCACCTTGGTGATGGACTCACGATAGGCCACCTGGGGTTTACCCACTTCCACTTCAATACCGTGGGTACGCTTCAGAATGTCCACCTTAATATCCAGGTGTAGTTCGCCCATTCCCTTCAGAATGGTCTCGCCACTTTCCTGGTCGGTTTCCACCTGGAAGGAGGGGTCTTCTTGAACCATCTTGCCCAGGGCAATACCCATCTTCTCAGAACCGCCTTTATCCTTCGCTTCAATGGCGATGGAAATTACCGGGTCAGGGAAGACCATGGGTTCCAGCGTAGCTGGCTTTTTAGGATCGCAGAGAGTGTGACCAGTCTGAACAGTCTTCATCCCCAGCAGGGCAACAATGTCGCCAGCCTGGGCGCTGTCCATTTCCTGACGGTCGTCGGCGTGCATCTCAACGATACGGCTAACCCTCTCGGTCTTACCCGTGGCGGTATTCAAGATAGTGTCGCCCTTCTTGAGGGTACCGGAGTACACCCGAGTAAAGGTCAAGGCGCCAAAGCGGTCGTCCATAATCTTGAACGCCAGGGCACGCAGGGGATACTCAGGATTAACCTCAGCCATGCCACCGGTTTCATTGCCTTCAATATCCACTTCCGGCTGGGGCTTCACCTCAGTGGGGCTAGGCAGATAGTCCACAACAGCGTCTAGCACCAGCTGTACGCCCTTATTTTTAAAGGAAGAACCACAGTAGGTGGGAAAGAAGGATAGGTCGTGAGTGCCTTTGCGGATGCAGGCTTTTAGCTCATCGATGGACACCTCTTCACCTTCAAGGTATTTCTCCATGGTGGCGTCGTCTTGCTCAACGGCTAGCTCAATTAGCTTCTCGCGCCATTCAGCCACATCGTCCACCATGTCTTCAGGAACATCCTGAATTTCATAGTTCATGGGTTCACCGGAGTCATCCCAAATCCAGGCTTTCTCAGTCAACAGGTCAACCACACCAACAAAGTCATTTTCAATACCGATGGGCAGCACCATCACTAAGGGAGTGGCTGCAAGTACATCATTGACTTGCTTGACGACGCGGTAGAAGTCAGCACCGGTCCGGTCTAGCTTGTTGACATAGATAATTCGGGCTACTTCAGAATCGTTAGCGTAGCGCCAGTTGGTTTCAGACTGGGGTTCTACACCACCAGAGCCACAAAAGACACCGACACCGCCGTCTAGCACCTTCAGAGAACGATAAACCTCAATGGTGAAGTCAACGTGGCCAGGGGTGTCAATAATATTTAGCTGATGCTCGTTCCAGAAACAGGAGGTGGCTGCCGACTGAATGGTAATGCCGCGTTCTTTTTCTTGATCCATGAAGTCTGTGGTAGCCGCACCATCATGTACTTCACCGATCTTGTGCACCTTACCGGTCAACTTCAAGATCCGCTCAGTGGTGGTGGTCTTGCCCGCGTCTACGTGGGCGAAAATGCCGATGTTTCTATAGCGACTGAGATCTTTCATGGTAATTCTCTAGGGTTTAACTACGTCTCCAAACAGTTTTTGACCACCTTTAGGACCGTTTCAGGACCATTTAGAGCTAAAGCAGACTTGGAAAAGTGGGGGCAACTTGATCGTGGCCCCAGGCAATAGATATATTACTTCAAAATTATTCACATTCCCTGAATTCTTAGGACAGGGCTGTCTAAGAACCGAGGAAATATGGATAATACATGTCTGTCAATATCTAAAACCATGGTATCAATTCAGCCAGGGCATTGGGATTTGTTGACATCGTAATAACCGAATCTTTCTCAGCCTAAACAGATAAAACAGATAAAAGTCGATTGCTCCATCCTTTCAATCGGCAACGGCCAGCAATGGCGAAAACGCCGTACATTCTAATTCTCTTCAATCTGCCCCAATTTGCATGGCTCCATGACTGTTTCTGAAACCCCAATTTCAAAGCCCCTAATGGATGCGCCGCTCTGGCTATGCCACGTCAGAAAGTTTTGCTTTACCCCTGAGCGGGGCCATCACTGGGAGTCTTTCTTTGCCACGATTCCAGCCAGCTCAAAGCAGCAAATTTGGGAAAACCTGAGTCAGCAGCAGGAGGTACAGATTTGGGACGTTTACAATTACAACCGGGTCAATCGCTGCGCTCTGGCAGAACGGCACTGCTACGATCGTGCCGAAAACCCGTTTAACTGCCACCGGTTGGAGCTTTAGCGGGGCGGTAGTCTCGGACATCATAGGGGGCGGGCACCACGATATAGCCCGATGCCAAAGTTCCCAGGACCTGATTACGCCGCGGCCCCCAGTACCACCAGTGGGCGGCTCCATAGGCACAGACAATGCTATCTAACTGGTCCTCAACCGCTTTGAGGGCGGCTCCTCCCGGGGGAATGGTGGGCAGCTGATGGAGCGTTAAGCGGGGAGTATGGTGGGGGAGATGTTTTAGCAGTAGCGATCGCAACCGCTCAAGTTGCTGACGCCGTTGGGCAATGGGACCTTTCTTATATTTGAGAATGCGTGACAGCCCAAACAGATGCACCATGGCCGGATGGGGAAAAAACTCGATCTGATAGCGACCCGGCTGCCGTGGTTCTAGAGTAGGGGCATGGCTAAATCCTTGGTCAGTCAGGGCCTGACTAAAGGCCAACAACCGAGGCGCAAAGACCGACGCTTGGTTCGCCGGGTAGCAGCCCGCATGGTATTTCCCAAAGTATTTGTGAGCCAGGCGATCCGGTTCTCGCATCCCAGTTGGGTTAGGAATAATGGTGGGGGCATCGACCGCCACCATGGCCGGAGTATTGACTGGGGCCTGGTGGGTTATCCAAGCCAGCACCTGGGAATGGGTGGTCAACCGATCTAGGGTAACGAGGGACAGGGTATCGGCTGTGAGTTGAAGACAGCAAACACCTGTGGGACCCGTTTGCCAACCAAGATCGACACCAAGAAAATACATAGGTTAAAACTACACAGGCAGAACTAATGACGTGATCAACGGCGGGGCAATCGCCCATTTTCCCGGCAATTCATTAGAATATCCCCTGGTATGGCAATCGACGGATACATTCGTCGATTGCTCGTCAGGTTAGCTGGTGTAACGTCAGGCTTTCAGGGGACTCCATTGGCCTAACTAACCTGAACAAATGCACTATATCTCCAACGTCCCCCATGGCCGTAAACAGCGGATTTCTTCTCGACCTTACTACCGTTTTAGGTGCATCTGCCATTGGTGGATACGCTAGCAACCGGCTAAAGCAGCCTGTTTTACTGGGCTATCTTCTAGCGGGTCTGGTGATTGGTCCCCTGGGCCTGCGATTAATTCATGATGCTGAGGCTATTCAGGGTCTCGCAGAGCTAGGGGTGGCTTTTTTGCTATTTTCCCTGGGGGTGCAGTTCTCCTTAGCAGAGCTAAACCGGGTGCGTAACGTGGCTCTCCAGGGGAGCCTGTTACAGATCGGGATCACGACCGCTGCGGTGGCAATCGTTACCAGTCTGTTGGGGTGGGCAACATCCCTGAGTCAGGGGATTTTTCTGGGGGCGGTGCTGTCGCTTTCATCCACGGCCGTTGTGCTCAAAACCCTGACGGAGCGAGGAGAAACCAATACTCGCCACGGTCAGATTATGTTGGCGATTTTGATTGCCCAAGACCTGGCCCTAGGGGTAATGCTGGCCATTGTGCCCTCTTTGGGGTCCCAGGGGGCGTTGTTACCGATTCTGGGGCTGGCGTTGCTCAAGGTGGGGGTATTTGTGGGGGTGGCCATTGCGGTGGGCTATTGGCTTGTCCCCCGCATCATCCGCGCCGTAGCTCGCACTGAAAGTGATGAGTTGTTTTTGCTTACCCTGCTGGCCCTATGCCTAAGCGTTGCCCTAATTACGGCTCGGTTAAACCTTTCCATTGAAATTGGAGCCTTTGCCGCCGGGCTAATGATTGCTGAAATTGACTATGCCGATCATGCCCTGAGCCGGTTTCTTCCTCTGCGGGATACCTTTGCCTGCCTGTTTTTTACCTCCATTGGCATGCTGATCGATCCGCAGATTTTGATCCAAAATGGGGGGGTGATTTTGGGTCTGGTGGCCCTGGCCATGGTGGGTAAGGCCTTAATTGTGTTGCCGGTGGTGCTGTCCTTTGGCTATTCGTTTACCACCTCTCTGCGCACCAGCCTGGGCATTAATCAAATCGGAGAATTTTCGTTTGTTTTGGCCCTAGTGGGTCTAGAAAATAACCTGATTTCAGAGCAAATCTATCTGTTATTGCTAGGGACCACGGCGATTACCCTGGTGTTCACACCCATTTTGTTTAAGTCTGCCACCCCCATGGCCGAAGCCCTACTGAAGTCCCCCCGACTCAGCCCCGTTCTCACCCTCTGGGAGTCTCCCCAGGGCCTGTGGATTGAAGATGCCTTAACCGATCATGTGGTGGTGGCCGGCTATGGTCGCGTGGGACAGGTGGTGGTTAATATTTTGCAGCGGCAGGGGCATCCGGTGTTGGTGATTGAAAACAACGAGGCCGCCGTTCAAACCCTGCGCCATCGTCAAATTCCCTATATTTTGGGCGACGCCGACTCGGAACAAATTTTAGATAAGGCCCATTTGGAGCAGGCCGTTGCCCTGGCAATTACCCTACCGGACCCGGCCAGTACGCGGCTGTTGTTGAAACGGGCACTTGCGATCGCACCCCGTCTAGACATCATTGCCCGGGCCCACATCACCGCAGAAATCGATAGCCTCACCAAGGCCGGCGCCCGAGAAGTGGTCCAGCCCGAGTTTGAAGCGGCCCTAGAGCTAGGCTCCCACCTACTCAAAATCCTGGGCAATGCCCCCATGGATATCCAAGACACCATGACATCCATTCGTCTTAATCGCTACCTGAGCATTCGCGGCGGCCGATACTAAGTTTTCTCAGCTGCCTCGATCTAACAACCTTGAGGCAGCTGAGGTATCTAACGGCTGTGAAAACAAATAGCCCTGGCCATAGCGACAGCCAAGCTCTATGAGCCGCTGTGCCTGCCATTCTGTTTCGATGCCTTCGGCAACAACATCCAGGTCAAGAACTTGAGACAGTTGTACAATGGCCTCAACAATTTTGAGATTGTTACGGTCAGACTTCATATCCTTAATAAAAGCACGATCAATCTTCAAGGTATCCACCGGTAGTTGTTTCAGATAGCTGAGGGAGGAATATCCTGTGCCAAAGTCATCGATGCTGATCTGAATACCCCACTGTCTGAGTTTGGCTAAGGTCTTAAATACTGGCTGAGTGTCCCCGATTAAAAGATTTTCTGTGATTTCAAACTTAAGCCAAGCTGGCTGGACCCGAGTCTGCTTTAGAACGGTGTCAATCTGTTGTATAAACTGCTTATCCTGCAAGTGACGCGCCGAGAAATTGACACTAACAAAGGGCACCTGAGCGTGGGAAAAGGTTTGATGCCACTGGCTAAGCTGTTCACAAACCCTGCGAAAGACCCAGTTCCCCAGCTGTGAGATAAGATCGCTTTCCTCAGCCAGGGGAATAAAGTCCGCAGGGGACACAGAGTCAGCCCTGCCCTCAGGCTGCCAGCGCACCAGGGCTTCATACCCCACAATAGGAGCCGCAGCTGACACGGATGTTAAGGCAACAATGGGCTGATAAAAAACCTGGAGCTGCTCTTGGCGCAATGCCTGGCGTAGCAAACTTTCTAGGGTGAGACGATGCAGAGCCCGCCGATGCATGTCAGGTTGAAAAACACGCCAGCCTTCGGGTTTCTGTTTGGCTTGAATCAGTGCTAAAGAGCCATCTCGCAACACATGGTCAGCACAACAGTAACTAGAATCAGCCAGCACCACACCCACATGGGCACTCATGGTAATTTCATGGTCTCCCAGCACAATGGGGATGGCGATTCCCTGTTGTAGATGCTGGATTAATAGGGTAATGCCATTGGCATTAATTAAGTTTGGTAGCAAGATGGCAAATTTATCATCCGCTAGTCGCGCCACGACACTGTCATCGGGAACCGTAGCCAATAGCCGATGTGTAATGTCAAGCAGCAGCCGATCGGCTTGCAAATGCCCCAGGGTGTCGCTAATTGCCTGAAAGCGATCGCACTCTAATATCAGCAGGGTAGACTGCTGTTCCGGTCCAGCCTGACCGGTGAATATCCTCTCCTCGAGGTGCTCAATTAATTGAGTGCGGTTGGGTAACCCCGTCAATGGGTCATGCATGGCCAGGTGCATCAGGTTTGCCTGAGCCTGCCGCCGTTGAAAGATCTCTTGCTCCAGGGCTCTGTTGGTGTTGCGCAACTCATCCGTATGGGTTAGCACCCGCTGTTCGAGTTCTTGATTGATGTGGTGAACCTGTGCTTCAGCAATTTCATATTGCTGAAGCACGATACGCAACTTTTGGTTCTGAGTTTTAAGCGTTTGTCTAAAGCGTCTGAGTTCTAGCTGATGGTCTATGCGCGCCAGGACCTCAGCTATTTGAAATGGCTTTGTAATGTAGTCTGCCCCCCCTACCGAAAATGCCCTTAATTTATCGGGCACCTGATCTAGGACACTCATAAAAATAATTGGAATATCGGCGGTAGTGTCGTTTCCATGGAGCTGACGACAAACGGCAAAGCCATCTAGATCAGGCATTTTGATATCTAACAAAATGAGATCGGGGCGTTCGACCGAAACCCTCGCCATGGCACTGGTGCCGCTACTGGCACTACGAACATCGTATCCAGCCTGGGTTAGCGCTGCGGATAGCAACTGTAGATTGCTGTGGAGATCATCAACAATCAGAATTTTTGATGACCGGTGGGTCTGATGACTCACAACCATTTGAGTGGTATCGGCCTGATGAGTAGGGGACAAACGAATTAAACCGTTATGGTCAAATGCTAGGGCACTAACTAGCGATCGGTAGCTTTAGCGTAATTATAGGGGTATCTTCTGCCGTCGGTAAGACCAGCTCTCCCTTGAGAGCTGTTACCATTTCTTGGGCAATGGCTAAGGTCAGTCCGGTGGACAGATAAACCGATGAGAGATTACTTAAGTCCACTTCACGTCCGTAGAGGGATGTGTCTAGTCGAACACTCAGATCGCTAGCGGGACGATCGGCCTCCAGGGTGAGCAGAACATAGTCACCATCGGCTGTTGCCCCCAGGGTTATGTCCCCCAGCTTTGTGGCGGTAATGGCATCGTCAATGAGACTGATCAGCATCATTTGCAGCCACTTTAGATCGCTACAAACTGATAGATCGGTTGGCTTAAACGTCAAACGAAGATTGCTGTTGGCAGCCTGGAGCTTGGTTAACTCCTGGAGGGTCTTAAATAGGGTGGACAGGGCAACGGGCTCCAGCATGGGCACCTCTCGGCCAATGTCCAGTTTGGATGCGGCAATGATGGTGTCAAACAGCTGCAATACTTTGTAAGCTGCCTCTTTAGCTTCACCGGTAAATTGTTTTTCTTCGTCGGGTGTTTCGCACAGCCCTTCTAAAATCAGCTGATGCAAACCAATGACGCTGTTGATGGGAGAGCGCAGTTCATGGGCCGACCGGGCAAGAAAACCACTTTTGAATCGCTCTAACTGGCTCAGGCGCTCATAGGCTAGGGCTTTGGGATGTTCGGGGGGAGTCCCTTGTACGGCAGGGGTGGAGGTAGGGGGGTTGGGGGATACCGCTTTGGTTGCGATCGCAGCGGTGGCAACGCTGTCAGACTGACGGTTGGTCTGGCGCAGGCTAGAGGTAACTATCCCAGCAATGTAGCCGAGCCCAATGAGTGTTGCCGCTTGCCAATCCATAGGAATTTTGATGTATAAGTACTCTTGTATTAATAACAGTGGTGCTGACCAGGCTGCCTTTATCGCTCAAGTTCAGACCCATGGCCCAATTGATCGATAAATTCATCCCCCAAATCAGCAACTGCACAGTAATCGGACCGCATCCCCATTACTTATACTCTACAAATAAACCGTTCCCTGACGTAAAACCTCCCAACGTTGCGATTGCCAGCGAGCCACGGTGGACGGTAAACCCGAGGGGGCAGGAAGCGCGGCGTCACGGCCTAAAATCGCCTGTAGCGCCCCGGTCTCTAATCCATATACTTGGGGGAACTGGTCTAACACCTGCTCAACGCTCATTAGATTGGGCTGACCCGATAGGTTAGCGCTAGTGGTTGCCAACGGCCCGGTCAAGGCCAGGAGCTGACGAGCCACTGGATGATCAGGTACCCGCACCCCAATGGTATCGGGCGTAGTGGGGTGCATCGCCAGGGGCACTTTCTGACTAGCGGGAACCACCAGGGTGAGCTGCCCAGGCCAGTGCTGGGTAGTAATGGTCTGCCACTGATTGGCATCCAGGGTGACATAGGGCCATAGATCAGCAGGGCTAGCCCCCAGTAAAATCAAGGACTTCTCTCGGCTGCGCTGCTTCAACTCATAAAGGATAGAACTGTACTCAGGGTTTACCGCCACCCCCCAAACCGTGTCGGTGGGTAGGGCGACGACACCGCCACAGCGAGCGGCGTTTACATAGTCCTGCAGGTCCACATAGGGCATGGTTTATCCCCCCGGCTTACCATTTACCTGTACTATCGCCTGGCGTAAATTCCCATCATTCTGCTCTAGGGCATTCTGGGCAGCCTCTTTGTCTAAATTAGCCCAGTGCATTAGCAGGGCGAGCTTTACCTGCTGACCACTGCTGACCAGCAGAGTATCGGCCTCATCCCGTGATAGATCGGTTAGGGCCGCAATAATCCGCAAGGCCCGGTCGTGCAGTTTGGTATTGGTCACTGACACATCCACCATGCGATTACCATAGACCTTGCCCAGCTTTACCATCACCCCCGTGGACAAAATATTTAGGGCCATTTTAGTGACGGTGCCTGACTTTAGGCGGGTGGACCCGGCTAGGACTTCGGGACCCACTGGCAGTCGCAGATCGATATCCACCTCAATATCCACCTGGTCCGCCGGTACACAGGCGATAAAAATAGTCGTGGCCCCCCGCAGATTTGCCTCTTGCAGCGCGCCGTGGACGTAGGGGGTGGTGCCCCCAGCCGTGATACCCACCACCACATCCAGGGCTGATATTTGATGGGTGGCCATGGCGGTTGCCCCGTCTGCTGGCAGATCTTCTAGTGCTTCTGAGCTTTTTAGCAGGGCGGGTGCCCCTCCCGCTAAAATCCCTTGCACCAGCTCAGGAGGGGTGCAAAATGTTGGCGGACATTCGGCGGCATCTAGCACCCCCAGTCGGCCACTGGTGCCCGCCCCCACATAAAACAAACGGCCCCCTGCCCGCAGCGCCGCTGCGGTTTGGTCGATGGCCTCTGCCATCAGCGGTGCGGCGGTTGCGATCGCATCCACTGTCCGCTGATCTTCTTGATTAAACACCCGCACCATTTCTAGGGTGGATAGCTGGTCAAGGTGCTGACTATTGGGGTTAATCTGCTCGGTCAGGAGATAGCCACGATCGTTGATGGGATTCGTCATAGCAAATTCTCCAACTGCTGACGAATCCGATCTAGCTCCTTTTGGGACATATCTTCAGCTGACTCAGCTGGCTTGGGCGATGACCCTAACCCTTCGGGACGGGTTTCGGGGTCCCAATCCGTAGCCTCTAGATTTTGCTCCGGGGGCATCACCAGCGTGCCGGTCTCCACATGCTTAGCTTCGTAGCCCGCACCACGACAAAACTCCTCAATCTCTTCCGACTCAAACCCTTCTACACTGCAGGGTGGAAAATCTTGAGCCTCGAGTAGTCCACCAAAGCGAGTGGCGTCGTCTTCGTTTTCAAACATCAGCACAATATTGCGATCACCCACCTTCAGGGAGTGGATACCCTCATTTTCAGTGCGAGCGTTAAACAGAACCACAAAAACACGCATGGCCATTCTCAGGTGTAGAAGGTTTGCTAGCTATCTTATCAGCCCGATAAAACCGCCTTTTCAATGTTTAACCTTCTGCCTTAATGTTTAACCTTCTGCCGTTGACCATCTCCTAATGGAGAACGCCAACGTCGGCATTCTCGCGGCAAAAACCTGGCTTAGTCACCGATCCCCTACGAAATAAAAAATAAATGTTACATCTAATTCATCGGTAACCACCTAGACAGACGATTAAAGCCCCAGGCACTTCACTGGGAGTAAGCTACACACTACCGCCATGTCTAATCAATCGGGAAATATTCAACAATCGTCTGGGTTGGCGAAGGCCATTGCTAGTTTTTTTCAGTTTGAACGCCTGGGGACTGACCTACCCACCGAGATCTTGGCCGGGGCAACTACGTTTGTCACCATGGCCTATATTCTCATTGTCAATCCGGCCATTTTGTCTGAGGCCGTCTTTCTCAACGGGTCAGGAGACCTGTTTGGAGAACTGGTGATGGCAACAGGGATTTCAGCTGCGATCGCAACGCTGATCATGGGGTTTTACGCCAAGCTACCGTTTGCCCTGGCCCCTGGTATGGGCATCAACGCTTTTTTTGCCTTTACCGTTGTGTTGGGCATGGGCATAGACTGGCGGATAGCCTTAGCAGCTGTCTTTATTGAGGGGATTATCTTTATCATTCTCACCCTCACCAACGTACGTAGCAAGATTGTTGAGGCGATTCCCGATGCCGTTAAACATGCCACCACCGCCGGTATTGGTCTGTTTATCGCCTACATTGCCCTCAAGGGGGCGGGCATCATCGCCCCGTCCGAGGCCACATTTACCACCCTCGGAAATCTCAGATCACCCCAGGCGGCCATGACGCTGTTGGGGCTTGGTATTACGGCCTTTCTCTTTTCCCGGCGTGTCACTGGCGCCCTGCTGTGGGGCATCATCGGCACCGCATTACTAGCCTGGCTTTTTGGCGTTGCCCCCTGGCCCGAGGGTGTGATAGCAATTCCAGCCGCCCCCACCCACCTGTTTGGTCAGGCATTTGTGGGCCTAGGAGAGTTATTTAAGCTTAACGTCCTAGAAATGATCAGCATTGTATTTGTCTTTTTGTTTGTTGATCTGTTTGACACCATCGGTACGCTGACGGGTTTGGGGTCTAAGGCAGGCTACATCAACAATGAGGGCAAATTTCCCGGTGTCGAGAAAGCCTTTATGGCTGACGCGGTTGGCACCACCGCCGGGTCTATCCTAGGGACCTCCACGGTAACCACCTATATTGAGTCTGCCTCAGGTATTTCTGAAGGGGGACGCAGTGGGTTTACCGCCGTGGTAGCAGCGGCATTCTTTCTGATATCCCTACTGTTTATCCCGCTTTTTTCAGGCATTCCCGCCTTTGCTACGGCACCAGCCTTGATTATGGTGGGAGTAATGATGATGTCTGGGGCCAGACTGATTGATTGGGACGATCCGGCAGCTGCGATCGCAGCCTTCCTCACCATCATCATGATGCCGCTCTCCTACTCCATCGCCGAAGGTCTAGCCATGGGATTAATCGCCTATCCTCTAGTCAAAGCCTTCCAAGGCAAAGCTAACGAAACAACCATCGGCATGTGGATTTTAGCCGTTATCTTTATCCTGCGATACATCTTCGTCGCAGGCGGCTAAAAGCAACAGCATCAACCGCTACGGGGCTACTCTTCACACCCTATTACGCCACAAAGCAACAACTTTTCCCTTTTGGGAACGGCGTCGGGGGTGGGTTAGCCCCTTAGGCAACAAACCCGCCTCCCTAGCCAATCCCCTGCCCAAAATTATCGGCTACATTAGTACAAGAGCAGTTTTCCTAATTGCCAACAACGTCTAATCCGATCAGCTCACACATCAGCAATGACAAACCTGAGGAACCTTCCATGCGCGGCTGGCCCATCGTCATATCTGGAATACTTGCCCTAACCTGCGGCCTCAGCATCGTCAGCTGCACCACCACAATCAAAGCGTCCACACCTGCAGCTACCCAACCTCGCATCACCTTCGAAGGCGATACCCCGCCCTGGGCAGAGTCTGCCAGCGCCGTCATGGCCGAGCTAGAACAGTGGCGCGGCTTAGGCTTTAAAGAAAACCTGCAAGTTACCTTTCAGCACCAAGACGATCCAAACCTCAATGGTTGGTACAACTCTGAAACCAAACAGCTGGTCGTTACCACCGCAGGTTCTGACGAATTAGGCCGTGGTGTGCTGCTCCACGAGATGTTCCACGCCCTCCAGGACCAGCACTTTGACCTGTACAACCTACATATCCAGAGCCAGAACACCCCCGACTATGACAAAGCTGTCACCGCGGTCATTGAAGGCGAAGCCATGTTAGCCGTTAGCGAACTACTAAATTACGACTTCCTCGCCCACGCACAGCTGCCACCGGAAGGCACCATCAGCGATCAGCTGTTTGAGAACATTTTTCTCTATGGCGCTGGCCTCAAATTTATCCAAGCTGTGCGAGAAGATGGCGGTTGGGACGCTGTTGATGCCGTATTTGCCGCTCCGCCCCAGGCCACCACACTCATCCTCAACCCAGCACGCTACCTAGCGGGAGAGCGTGCTATCGACCCTACAGAGGTTCCCCTCAACATAGATGAAACCCTAACTAGCCAAACCATACGCGGAGAATATGCCGTCCGGCTCTTACTAGCTCGACAGCCCGAAACCCGTCCCCTAGTAGACAGCATCGGCAACAGCTACATAACCGACACCCTGGGGATGCTCACCAACAAAAATGGCGACATCATCCACCGCTGGGTCATCGAGCTGAACAACACCAACAATATTGAGTCATTAGCAACAGGCTTCACCACTGCCCTAGCAACAGAACTAGAAAAACAACCTGTCGCAGAGACAAACAACAGCTCGATAATCCTTGAATGGTAGTAGACCATTAAATGGGTGCTACGACACCGCCTTGCAGATAAACTCATCTGTGAAGATTAGTAACGCCAAAAATCCCTTGGATATAGCAATCTGCTAAAAGCACTTAGCAGATTGCTCCCCACATAGCTTTTATGGCTTTCATCGCTCACCTATGGTGTGAGCGATGGGCGGCAAGCTATAAAAGGTACCGACCTATACAACACCAATTAGTAAAGCAGTAGAGACTGAAGACTTTAGAGATTCTGCTTTAGTGATAACGCTTGATACTTGCAGACTTAGGTTTCAGGAGCGCTACCTATGATAGATTTCCTCAACGATTTGCTATGGGGCAAAGTCCTCATAGTTGTATTAGTAGCCGTTGGGCTACTGTTTACAACGGCCTCTAAATTTGTTCAGTTTCGATACTTTGGCCAGATGTTTGCCATTATGGGGCAGGCCACTCACCATGAATCAGGGGGTCATCTCAGCTCATTTCAGGCCCTGGTGCTAAGTGTTGCAGGTCGAGTGGGGGCTGGAAACATTGCCGGTGTTGCCGTAGCAATTACCCTGGGCGGTCCCGGTGCCGTTTTCTGGATGTGGATGGTGGGCTTAGTGGGCATGTCCACGAGCTTTTTTGAATGTACCCTAGCGCAGGTATTTAAGAATGCTGAACCGGGTGGCACCTATCGCGGTGGCCCTGCCTACTACATTCAGCGAGGGTTACAGCTACGATGGTTGTCGTCACTGTTTTCAGTGCTACTCCTGGTAACATTTGGCTTTAGCTTTAATGCCCTCCAGTCCTATACGGTTGCAGCCTCCCTTAACGACACCTTTGGTATTTCTCCTCAAATTACAGGGCTAATACTATTGGCGGTTATGGGCGTCACTATCTTTGGTGGGGTCAAGCGTATTGCGGAAGTGGCCGAATTCGTTGTACCGATTATGGCCGTTGGCTATTTTCTGATGGCGATGTTCATCATTGTTACTAATCTTGGTAGTATTCCGGGTGTCTTTGCCCTGATCTTTAAGAGTGCTTTTGGTCTACAACAGGCAGTTGGCGGCGGGATTGGTTCCGCCATCATTTTTGGTGTTAAGCGAGGGTTGTTTTCCAATGAAGCCGGTCTGGGGAGTGCCCCGAATGTGGCCGCTGTTGCCTATGTCAAACACCCAGTAAATCAAGGTATTGTCCAGGCCTTTAGCGTATTCATTGACACGATTGTCCTGTGTTCTTGTACGGCAGCCATTATTTTGCTGTCGACCGTATACGAGCCGGGTACGGATATTGGCGGTATTACCATGACCCAAGCGGCCATGGCTGAACATGTGGGTGAATGGGGTCGAGCCTTTGTAACCATTGCCCTAGTGCTGTTTGCCTTTACGTCCATGATTTACAATTACTATCTGGGTGAAAATAGTCTGAACTTCTTCAGCGAAGAGAACAAAGCCTTGTTCACAGGCCTACGTATTTTGACCCTGGCATTAATTGTCTGGGGTGCATCCCAGGATCTGGGTACGATCTTTGGCTTTGCTGACGTCACCATGGGGTTCTTGGCATTAGTCAATTTAGTGGCCCTAGTCTTACTGTTTAAGGTTGGTTTAAGGGTCATGCGAGATTTTGATCAACAGATTAAAAGCGGTGTGGCACAGCCGGTGTTTGATGCTCGCAAATTTCCTGAGCTTAACCTTGACCCTGAGGCTTGGATCTTAGATGAGCCCTCTGTACCGGCCATGGCAACGGCTTCGTCAGAAACACAGATGCCATAACAGACAGTTCTAGAAGACCCTCAGGCATAGCCTTTTTGAGGCTATGCCTGAGGGTCTCTACTAGCCGATCCTAAAGGAAATAAAATTAAAAGCCTTCAAACTCGTAAGTTTGAAGGCTTTTAATTTTGTCATAAATATTATTGGACCAGGAAGAGCAAGACGTTCGGGAAGAAAATCAGATAAATATCCTTGAGGCCTGTAACTACAGCTACAAAACTGACTAATCAAGACTGTTTTACTGAAGCTAAATGCTCGGAGACTTCGGTGTATGGTGGGCACGCTCACGCAAACGCAAACACTTGTTGAAAAAGCAAAAGAGCTGGGAATAAAATTCTTTCTTGTATCCTATACCGATCTATTGGGAGGGACCAGGGCCAAGCTGGTCCCGGCCACCCAAATTGCATCGGTAGAACAGGACGGTGCTTTCTTTTGTTCATTTGCCTCTAATTTAGGATTGGGACCCGATGCTCCTGAGATTGCCGCTGTTCCCGATCCGGAGTCTCTAATTCAGCTGCCTTGGGAGCCCACAGTGGGCTGGGTTGCCAGCGATGTTTACTTTGAGGGCAAACCTTTTGCGGCGGCTCCACGGATGATCCTCAATCGAGTATTGGCTCAGTGTGCTGAGCTGGGTTACACCTATAAGGCTGGGGTGGAGGCTGAATTTTTTCTACTCAAAAAAACAGAAGCCGGGTATGCCATTGCTGATGAATTAGATACGGCGGAACGTCCTTGCTACGACCAGATCAATCTGATGCGTCAGTTTGATCTGATATCTACCCTGGTTGACTATATGGAGCAGCTAGGCTGGGGGCCTTACCAGTGTGACCATGAGGACGCTAACGGTCAGTTTGAACTTAACTGGACCTATAGCGATGCGCGGACAACCTGCGATCGCCATGTGTTCTTTAAATATATGGTTAAAACCCTAGCGGAACAGCGGGGGTATACGGCTACGTTTATGCCTAAGCCCTTTAGTCATATTACTGGCAGCGGTGGCCACGTCCATAACAGTCTCTGGCAGGGGGATGTTAACAGTTTTGAGGCCGGAGCCGATGAAGGAGGATTGTCTCCTGTGGGCTATAACTTTCTAGGAGGTGTGCTCAACCATGCCAAAGGGTTGACCGCTCTGTTTGCTCCCACCGTCAATTCTTACCGTCGTCTGGGGGCCAGTATAACTGCGTCGGGCAGTACTTGGTCACCGCGTTATATTTCCTATGGGGGCAACAATCGTTCCCACATGCTGCGGATCCCTGAGGCGGGACGCTTTGAATGTCGTTTAATTGACGGGTCTGCTAACCTATATCTGGCATTAGCAGGGCTGTTGGCCGCCGGGATAGACGGGATTAAAAAACAAACCTCTCCTGGCAAGCGCATTGATGAAAATTTATTTGCCCGCGGCTCAGAGTTTCCTGATTTAGAAACCTTACCCACCAATCTCTATGAAGCCCTTGCTGCCCTGAAGCAGAATGGCTTGCTAATGGAGACCTTAGGCGAGCTCGGGAGTAAGACATTCTTTGAATTCAAGCAAAAGGAATGGAGCGCTTTCTGTTCCCAGGTGACTGACTGGGAGATAGCCCAGTACATTAATATTTGATCATTATGTCTGCTGACATCAGTACCTATAACTTTCCAACCAAAATTCGGTTTGGGCCAGGCTCTCGTCATGATCTGATCATGGAATTGTCCTCGTTGGGCATTCAGCGCCCGTTGATAGTAACAGACCGAGATGTGGCAAAATTACCCTGGTTTGTTGCTATTGAAACGTCCCTGACTGAGATGACATCGGTTACCTTTAGCGGTGTTTGGGGCAATCCGGTGGTGTCTCAAGTGATGACGGGGGTAACTGTTTGCCAGGACTACAATGCGGACGGTATTGTGGCCGTTGGTGGTGGCGCGCCCATGGATGTTGCTAAGGCTATTGCCCTCATGGCTAACCATCCAGGTCATCTGTTTGATTACGAAGATGGTGCCAGTACGCGACCCATTGATCGGTCAATTCTGCCGATTGTGGCTATTCCAACGACGGCCGGCACCGGTAGTGAGGTTGGTCGCAGCACCGTAATTTCTGATGATGAGACCCATGCTAAAAAGATTATTTTTGATCCACAGCTGTTGCCTAAAGTAGTCTTAGCCGATCCTGAACTACTGTTGGGGCTACCGGCGAAGATTACGGCTGCCACCGGCATGGATGCCTTGACCCATTTAATTGAGGCCTTTTTAGCCAAGGGGAATAATCCGCTCTGTGACGGGATTGCCCTAGAGGGGATTTATCTGGTGTCTCAGCATCTGAGAGACAGTGTGATGTTTGCTCAGCAACAAGCCACCGAAACCGTTGATCGGGAGGGGCATTTACGCGCACGAGCAGGTATGTTAAATGCGTCGATGATGGGTGCGATCGCATTTCAAAAAGGGCTGGGGGTTACCCACTCCTGTGCCCATGCCCTCTCCACCGTATGCGACACCCACCACGGCCTGGCCAACGGCATTATGCTGCCGGCTGCCATGCGATTTAACCTAGAAGCCGAGCCCGAAAAGTTTCTACGCATGGCGCGGGTTGTTAATCCCTCTGCCCAAAGCGGGCAGGCCCTGATTGACTGGATTATGGACCTGTCCAATGCCATTGGTATCCCGTCTTCCCTCGATAAATTAGGAGTCTCGGCAGACACTGTGGAAAAGCTGGTCAGCGTTGCCATTGATGATGTCTGTCATCCCTGTAACCCGAGACCCGTCACCGAGAATGATTTCTATGCCATTTACCAAGATGCGCTTGCCGCGTGAGGATGAACCATGGCTGAGGTAATTTCTGTTGTTAATCCTGCCACTGAAACACTCATCAAAGAGATTCCTGTTGATGACGGTGCTGCCATTGCCAGCAAGGTAAAACGGGCTCGCGCTGCTCAGCCAGCTTGGGCGGCTACCCCCCTGTCAGAGAGAATTGAAGCGATCAAAAACTTTAGAAATTTGCTGGTGGAGCAAGCGGACTCCCTGGCGGCAACGTTAACGGCTGAAACTGGCAAACCCATTACCCAGGCAAAGAATGAAATTCTAGGAACGCCGTTACGGATTGATTTTTTTATTGAGACTGTTGCTAAGGTGATCACCCCCCAACAGGTCTATCAAGAACCCTGGCAGGCCATACCGGGCACAGGAGACCTGGAGGAAGTTATCGCCTATGAACCACTGGGGGTAATCGCTAATATCTCAGCCTGGAATTACCCCTATTTTGTCGGTGCCAATGTGTTTATCCCGGCGCTGCTAACGGGGAATGCGGTGGTGTATAAACCATCGGAGATTGCGACAATGACGGGGCTTGCGATCGCAAGTCTCCTGCACAAAGCCGGGATTCCCCCAGACATCTTTACCCCCATCATCGGGACAGGATTAGCCGGAGCCACCCTGCTCAAACAGCCCATTGATGGTGTTTTCTTTACGGGGTCTTACCCCACCGGTCAGAGCATTGCCACAGCCGTAGCCCCCAAGTTAATCAAATTACAGCTAGAGCTAGGGGGTAAGGATCCAGCCTATGTGTGCAACGATGTCGACGTGCCCTCAGTGGCTGCAGGATTAGCCGATGGCGCGTTCTACAACAATGGTCAAAGCTGCTGCGCCGTAGAACGAATCTATGTACACACCGATAGTTACGAACCATTTATTGAAAAATTCGTCCAAACGGTTCAAGGGTTTAAGTTAGGGGACCCCACCCATCCTGAGACATATTTAGGTCCCCTCAGTCGCAAGCCCCAGGTTTCAATCCTCAAGCAGCAGCTCCAAGATGCCATCGCCAAAGGAGCCCAGCTGCTCTGTGGTGGTCAGCCCCTAGACCGTCCTGGCTGGTATTTTGCCCCTACGGTTTTAACGGACGTCACCCCCGAGATGACCGTCATGCGCGAGGAGACGTTTGGTCCAGTGATTGGGATTCAGCGAGTGAGCGATGACGCCGAAGCGGTGGCCCTGATGAATGATACAGCCTATGGGCTAACGGCCGCGGTGTACAGTTCGAAACGAGAACGGGCCGTGAAAATTTTAGAGCAGGTGAGTAGCGGGAGTGCCTATTGGAACTGTTGCGATCGCGTCAGCCCCCGACTGCCTTGGACGGGTCGAGGCCAATCGGGTATCGGCTCCACCCTTTCAACCCTAGGTATATCCACCTTTTTACAACCCCGTGGCTGGCATTTGAAAAAATGTTAGGGCGTTGAGCGTCCTATTTCACCCTAAAATGGACGCAGATATTTAGTCAGGACGTTTGTTTTATGTCTGTAGAAACCGTTGGTAATCCGCCACCTGAAGCTAATCAGCTCCGGGCTGAGATAGAAAAGCAACTGCCAGATATCATCGCCAGCTTTAGCCAGGTTCTACAAAAGCAGTTTGGGTTTAAAGATCTCCGTGTAGGTGGCTTCACCATTGTTCCAGAAGCAGCCGTCACCGACAGCATCTCATGTGATGAAGAAAGCTGTTCTATTGACTAAAAACAAGCAGAAAACAGACAAAAATCGTCATTGCAGAGTTTGGGTATGAATCGATCTGTAGGGTCTACAGGTTATCGATGTTTTGCAGATAAACGCATACCCAAACTCAGCACCACCCGAAAGTCAACCCTGGCTAACAAAAAATCGGTTCACGCTTGGTCAGCTAACGTCATCGCTATGCTGTCACGTTTTCTCTGTCTAAAATCTCTGAATAGATATCGACGATTTTACGAGTTTTCACATCCCAGGTAAACTCTTTAGCCCGTTGCAGAGCTTCATAGGACATATCGTGCCGCATGATATGGTCTTCAACCAGCTGAGCAATGTAAATAGCCAGTTTCTTGATCACAAATTCCCTAGAAACAGGACTAATTTTAAAGCCTGTCTTGTTGGTTACGTACTCACCAATACCGCCATTGTCAACCACAATGCAAGGCAGAGCGTTGGCCATAGCCTCTAACACCACGGCACCACCAAACTCACGAACAGAAGGGAAACAGAAAATATCAGACTCGCGGTAATGTTCTAATGTTTGATACTGTTCAATATAGCCAGTAAAGTGAACACACTCATCAAGCTCAAGATGTTTTACTTGATTCTTTAAGCTTGCTTCCTCTGAGCCTTTTCCAACAATCGTTAAATGAATTTTCTCTTTTACAGAGGCGTCCAGTCTGCCGATAGCATCTAAGAGCATATCAGCGCCCTTATAGGGGACAAGGCGCCCAACATACAACAGCTTAACTTTGTTGTCGACTGAAGCCTCAGTAGGCATCTTGTTTTGGGCAACATCGTCGTCAGATCTAACAAATGAGTTAGTAATACCATTCTCATAGAATAGTTCTATCTTCTCATCTTTAATTTTAGGAAACAGCTCCTTAATCAGGCCGAGTGTATAACTTGAGCCCGCTAAAATGTGGGTAGCTTTCTTATAGGTGGCCCGATAACCCGGAATTATGGAGCGACCTACCCAGCGAAGAAAATTAAAATAGGAATATTCTCGGCGACCTAAGTCCTTAAACCCGTCAGGAAAAGGAACGCCTCCATTAACTGGGCCTAAGATAAAGGGTGTTTTCTTACATGCCTTGACTGATTTCACAGGGTAGCGAGGCATCATTGGGGTAATGGTGTGAACCAAATCATAGTCACCACGAGCAATAGCGGCTTTAAATTGGCTATAAACTGCCCGATTAAATCCCCAATAAACTGGATAATTAAAGGTATTCCGAAGCGGCCAGATAATCTGCCCTTTATATAAACTTAAACGATTACCCAGGAGTTCAAGCTGTTTAATTGAAGTACTGTCTTCTATATAAGTAATATCTGCGTCTGGATGTACTTTCTCGAGTTCTTCTTTGTTACGCTCGTGGGTAACTAATGTGGTATCGACAAACCGACTAATACCTTCGTACAAACGATATCCTTCAAGGGGAACTGAGTTCCAGGCAGGATTACATTGTTCAATAATTAATAGTACTTTCAACTTATTCTTAGGCATTAATCTTGTTATCCTTCGATATACGACCTATTTTCAAAGCTCTTACTACTGTTGATACACGCTTCAATAGATGAATTCAGTACCGTGTAGTAATGGATATTGTCTTGTGATGCAATCTACTTCAAGCTCGTCTTCATAGCATTAGGTCTTTCCTGGCTTACAACTGTTGCAATCACACCAGCAGAGGGGGCTTAATTCTCTTCTGCGGTAACAAACTTAGAAAGTAGCTTAATGTAAGCTGACTGATAGTAGATGGCCGGCTCTATAATTTCATACGTCGGCGTATTGGGTTTAACAGCGTCAATATAAGCTTTCATGGGAGGCCCCGCAGCTATAGCCGCATCTCCAGAGTAGTTTTTATTTGGCCCGCCAGTAAAGAATCCAGGGGCGGGTCCCTTTTTAGAGGTGAGCGCGTTTTTAAACTCGCCTTGACCAAGCCACTGGTGATACATCTCATTGGCTGAGTGCTCGGCACCATAGTCATACATGTTAGTCAGGTATACAATGCCTAACGGATTCACTCCATGGAAATAGTTGACGGCTCCCAATGCTCGTTCGATATAAGCGGGTGATTCTGCCTCGTGGATGCCCAACATAACGGGATCGTAATTCATGCTGCCATAGTTAGCCTTGGTCATGTTACTACCCCAGTGATACTGGGCATCAGGCATGTGGGAGCGAAAGGGATCAAGCACATCGTCGTTACCGTAGTCTTCCGGATGGTACTCAATCAGTTTGTCTTCTAAGTTCGTTAAAATCTTCTCCGTTATGGCGCTGTCAGCATCGGGCAGTTGAGAATAGAAAATGAGGGCATCTCCCTGCCAGGGATCGTAGCGAGACCAGGGGCCATCCCTATAGGGCTGAGCCAACGCAATATTCTCAACAACGTAGTCTGAATATTTAGGGTCGCCGGTTGCAGCAAAGAGATAAACGGCAGCACTTACCGTGGTACCCAACTGAGGCTCAGCCTTCATGTCGGCATCTCCAGCTTTAATTTCGCCCGTGTCACAATCGGTCTCAACCGGATTGTTTTGAAACCAGTCCCAGGCCGATCTAGCTCGCGATGTTAGCTCAGCAGCGTAGTCTTCTAGCTCAGGAATCGCCTGCATTTCGACGGCCGCATGGGCAAACATACTTGCGATCGCAATTGTAGACGATGAGCACTTGGGGCCATAATATCGAGGGCGCGTATCCTTACTAGGAATAGGGCTAGGAGGATCATAATCTAGCGTGCCAAGCTTAATAAAAGCTCCGCCATCATCATCCTGCATCCGTATCAGCCAATCCAGCTCAAACTTTATTTCATCCAACAGATCAGGAATCCCATTACCTGACTCAGGAATATTAAAGTCGTCTGTCCAGATTTTTGGATTTTGTCCATAGGCACTCAAAAGCTGATGGACTGGTTGCAGGGCATACGTAACATATTTATTAGTGTCACCAGCATCGAACCAGCCGCCATGCATCGCTCTCTCTGACAAGGGATTGAGCTTATCATCCACAAAACGCGCCTGGGTATCTTGTCCAGGCCCCATGTAGGCTGCTTCATCAGTCCAGCGGGCATCGGCAAACGGTTCTCTTTTTGAAAATCCACTACGCTGATAAAAAAACATTTTGGTAGCAGCAATTAAGACATCTCTGTAGACATCTGTGCGAATCTCAAATTCAGCCGAACGAATCTCCCCATCTTCACGCACAAGAACATACTTTCCTGGCTTTTCCAAGTCTGAGAAATCAACCCACCAGGCACGCTCTCCTGACTGTGAATGAACAGAACCCCCAGCCCACTGCTCCGGAGTAATAACATCAACAACCTGATCGGTTTCTACATTTCTCAACTCATAGGGTTGCTCTCCATTTAGTGAGCCAATGACAACGGCAACCTTTGGATCCTGGGGACGATAGCCAAACTGATCCACTAGAACTTGAAACTCTACAACCTCTAATTTTTTAGACCCATCTGAGCAGCTCAGCATGCCAGCTGCAACAACAACAGCAGCTATATTAGAGAGTCTTCTTAAGATTGTTTGAGAAGGCCAACGCATAGACTTAACCATAGGAGTCTCATATAAGCGGAAACGTTAAAAATTGTTGTAGAGATCAATGTAATAATCTCAAAATAGTTTCAAAAATACAAATACATCTCTAGCAAATCTGAGCTAAGCTTCATTGCCAGCTACCTTGACGCCCCATAAGTCCCGAGAGTGTTCCCACCCCCCGATAAATTCTGAGCAACGCTCGAGCTGCCTTGGCTTTACCCAATAAAAGAGATGGGCCAATAGAAATTACCCCCATTACAACCAACCCCAATCCTTTGATAGCTCGAATAGTCTGAGTCTTCAATGAAGGATACAGCTCTGATTCAATTAAACTATGAACACTCCAAGACCAGAGTCCCCTCTTTAGAATCCAATCCAAAGCCAGCCGCTTATCAGCAACCGGCTCATACAGAACAGCCTCATCAGCCCAAATAATCTTATACCCCTGCTTGTTCAAACATGAAAACAGATAGGCATCTTCTGCCCCATTTTGAGCAAAGCGATGATCAAAGAGTGGCTCATCCTTCTTGAGGGCCTTCAAAATCTTAGTGCTGAACATCACATTGCCTGTGAATGCGGTATGCATCCTTGCGCCAGTTTCATGGCGTTCATATCCGTGAAAGTTACCCGCCTTGATCCAGTCAGGCACCTGCTGTTCTTTCTTATAAACAGGAATGACAGGACCAGCGACAATCTCAGCATCAAATTTTTTCTGATTAATCAACAGCTCCTCTAACCATTCTGAGGTGGCAGTTTCATCATCATCTAACATGGCAATAAAGTCCGAATCCTTGCAAGCCTCACTAACACAGCGGTTACGAGCATACGTAACGCCTTGATTCGTCTCTACAAAATATTTTAGCGGCCACTGAAAAGAGGACTCAATTTCCTTAACCGTCATTTCCGCAGAACCGGTAGCATCATTATCAACAATAATGACTTCTATTACTGGGGTAGGAATTCGAGTAAAGGTGAGGTTGTTTAAGGATTCCAACAAATCCTGCAAAATGTTAGGTCGCTTATAAGTTGCCGCACAGATCGAAATCTTCATCAAATTTGTAGGTGAGCCAGGACTATAGTTAATATCAGACGGTTGGTCAGAGACTATCTGCATCTTTTAAGTTAGGTGAGTAGATTAGAGTTTGACTAGACGACCTAAACCAATTTCAGAAACACCTCAGCTGAAACGTAGCCGCAGTCAGTGGATAAAAGCAGGCATGGGCAATACAGGTTTAGAATGCCCCACGTACAATTACGAATAGAAACTAGAAAGATTGTTCCTATGCTGGACACAGGTTATACCTCAAGTGCTGATTGCAATTTTCCTGAGCTATAGACCCTAGTAGCATCTGTTAACCCCCAGAAGCGTCCTTGTAGGTTTTCAAATCATCCAGGAATTTAGTATGTAAGCCATAGTTACTATTGACAAAGCGCTGCAAAAATTCGTCAATAAAGTCTTTATATAAGGGACGACCTTTGTAAGGAGATAAATAGCTTTTAAATATCCCCTTCTTATAAGGTACGGTGTATTTTGAGGTGCCTGTACGATGATCGACCAGGTGTTTCTTGCCAAGCCAATAGTGTCGACTCAGAACAGTTGGAATACGGGAGCAATTCGGTGCAAGAAAATAGGATTGATTGAGCTTCCGCCAGGCTAAATAAAATGTGTCTTTATCGCCCATGGCATGCTGATACCAAAACTCTGATCCAAGATTCATCCACTCAGCCAGGTTGAGTGCTTTCCAGCAAGACACCTTATCAAAAAGTAGCAGACCAGTTTCAAATTCTGTATCGCCGTTGTAGGGCATCCCTACATGTTGCCAGACAGGTTTATCTGGCAACAGTAAATGACGCTGATAATCAGGAAAAAAGATGGCTCTATTCTCTTTATATTCTTGGGTTTCAAATAGAAATTCCAAGTTTCGCACAGGAAAACAATCGGCATCAATAAACATCACTTCGCGCAAGCGCGTATTGAGAATAGCTGCCGTTTTAATAGGAAAACCGCGCATCTGTTTTAGAGGTCGATTTTCGCAGTAGTCCATAACATCATGAAGTGTCACACCGTGTTCAATAAGTGCGGGTCTTGCCCACGGTGGAATCTCATCCTCTCCAGCATGCCAGATTTCGATCGGCAGCGTCGCTCCATAATGACGCAAAAGACGAACTACAACATATGCACTCTCTAAATACGGACCCCCTGCGCAGAGAATAAACCCTCTTCCTGAGAAATCTTCTAATGCAGGTGCAGGTGCCTCAACCTGTTTGGCAAATAAATCTGCAGCATTAGCTGCGTTGATATCGTATTCTAATAAATCATTCATGGATTAATCCTGCAATTTAATAGAGCTGCACCACATGAGACGCTATGAAAAAATCTAGATGGACCTAAGTAGTTTTCTTCTCAACACAGAAATAGACGTACTTAATAATGCAAAGTTTCATTTATCTTGACCAATATATCGAAATATCCCTGATTTACTGCATTTATGCCCTAAAATCACGTCTTATATAGAAGACTTGCCCTGGCTTATTTTGGGCTGACTCTACTAAATTCACCTCTGAAAGCGTCTAATGCCATAGACCTTTACTGGAAGACAAGGCAAATATGAGATAACTTTTTGATTTCGACAAAAAGACACCTACTTCGACAGAACTAGGTTTGTCAAACTATCAGTGACTTTTTACCATCTCAGTTATAATTTTGGGATTGTCCTCTACTGAACTAGCAATATCATTCAAGAATTTTTCTTTTCTTGTTTTTAACCAATCCGAAGTTATTTTTGATGCGCCCTCTATTTTTTCAGCATTCCAGTCGTGTATTTCACTCGACAAAAGACGAGCAAACTCTTCTGGTTTATCAGTAACTTTGACAATTGGAGAGATTAAGGAGATTCCCCTCATAGATGTTGGCGTAGCGACAATGGATGAGCCTGACGCAAGGGCATCAAGAGTTTTTATTTGTATACCACTACCACCAAGCATAGGTAACGCGATTACCTTAGCTTGAGCCATGAAGACCTGAGAACTGGGAACAAAGCCGTCATACTTAACATTCGGATATTTTTCAATTAACCATTCAGCTCCTTTACCGGCAACATGAATGGATAATTGGCTTGATAATTCAGGATAAACAGACTTAAAAAACCACTGCAGCCCTTCCTGATTAAACTTCCAGGTCCAACTACCAATCAACCCAATATCAAACTTCTTTTCAATCACCTGTTCAAACATTTTTTCTGGGCCTAGGGGTAGCGCTAAAACTTTAACGTTATTGACATCTTGAAGATTAGAAAAGTAATTGGCATTTTGCTGAGTCAATGTCCAAACTTCTGTCGCCTTTTCGGCCAATTTGGATTCTACTTTTTTGACTTTTCTAGCTTCTCGAGCATACAGATATCTTGTCAGAAAATTATTTGAGCCATTAAAGTGGCTCAAATATATTTCATGCTCAATATTATGGGCAATAAATATGACTTTACTTCTACCGCTAACCAACTTAGCCAACCAGCCTAGCTGGGAATGATCAATGAAGATCACATCATATTGCTTAGATGCTAAAAGGCTTTTAACTAATTTTATATAAGTGTTCGAATAGAACTTAGCAGCTGAATAAGGCAATCTGACAAAGAAACTCAAAATAAGCCAGAGGATAGCGTCAGTTTTTGCATTGCTTGTTTCTATATGGCGTTTTTCCACCAATATTTCGTGGGATTCTGGTTCAAACCCATCATCTTTTCGCATGTAGCCTACTACTGAGACCTGATATCCATTTTGTCTCAGCCCCTCAATAAAGGCCTGAGATGCAACTTCACCCCCAGTTTTCTTTTGGCTGGGAAGTAGCGTAGTTAAGAACAAGACATTAGTTGCTTTCATTACTACTCAGATAAACCTTTTTAACTCCATAGACAGCTAAAGGCATTATTTTAGATTTCATCATGAAAAATAAACCTCTAAGGATGAAATCTAAAATAATGCCAAACCTCTTAGCCTTAAAAAGCATTTATAGCCAATGCTTTTGTCTCATTGTCTAGACCAACTCAAACTGTTAAGGCTCGTATCAAAAAAAATGTATTATTCTCTAAATATGACCTACATACTCAAATTGGCAATCTACTCCTCCTAGAAAGACTCAAATTATCCAACCATTGTTCCTTAAAAGCTATTTGTACCTTTTTTTTAGAGAAAAGTGTTGTGGGAGACGCCATTACCTACCTAGGGTTTGCTGAAAAACTCAATAAAAATCTCAGCAGTTATCCGGCAGCCCAAA
>ERZ1740072.163-NODE-163-length-30407-cov-17.550079_pt1 | contig 30407 bp, 28 predicted proteins | sample MGYA00581733_ERZ1740072 | MGnify/ENA primary metagenome ERZ1740072 (study PRJEB43018, sample SAMN04849741) | marine metagenome | isolation source: floating plastic debris | place: Pacific Ocean | collected 2008-08-30 | study: EMG produced TPA metagenomics...
AAAAGGTCCTGCTCCGGCAGGGCCTTTTTTATTGACTAGCTGTTGTAATACCCAATTCGAATTCAGTAAGCTTGTTCAAAGTGAGTAACCCTGTAGGGATAAGCCCTTATAGTTGCCCTCCGATATCGGGAGCAGGCAACCAAGGTTTCGTATAATTTAAGGCAAGGATACCCGTGCTCTTAACTAACCTTGGCAGATGTCGTCACCTAAACTTGTCTTCTTATGGGTGGTCCAAAAGCTGTACATCTTGCGATGATAGAGCAAGGATCATCATATCCTCTCCATCGATTTGAACCAGCCAATAGCCAGTTTTAGAGCCATCCTGTAAGGTTTCTTGCGCTAAAACAACACCTGTTTTGCCAGCAGCATAGGCTGGATATAGAACTCGCACCCGATCCCCTATTTGCATAGTCTTTAATTAACAGAGCATATAGATGTCTGTACATTTAACGTCATAACAATATTTTTGGTCTTTTTCATAGGTCAATGGCGAGCCAGGTCAGTTGTTGTAATTTACGGATTCAGCGAGTCCATTGTTCTAACTAACCTGACCGATATTGGTGCAGCAAACATATTAAGGGGGCTGTTTAGCCACCAACCTGCTTTAAACAAACGTCACCGCTTGCCTAAGGATGGGATAGCTATGTGTCATCACTAGCTGCCGATTTAAGCTTTGACCGGTGTTTTCTCCAGTATTAGTTTTGATCGTCTAAACATTTCAGGAATGTCGACAGGATACTTACCTGTAAAGCAGGCAGAGCAGAATGTACTGGTATCTTGCTGGGTTGCTGCCAACATACCTTCCCAGCTTAGGTAAGCCAGAGAATCTACGCCGATGTGGTTTTCAATTTCTTTAACAGACTTGGTGGCTGCAATCAGCTGATCTTGGCTATCTGTATCAATGCCGTAAAAACAAGGATGGGTAACGGGGGGTGAGGAAATCCTCATGTGGACTTCGGTCGCTCCGGCATCGCGTAGGGCCTTTACGATTTTTCCACTGGTGGTGCCGCGCACAATGGAATCATCTACTAGCAAAATGCGTTTGCCTTGCAGGACATCCCGCAGCGGGTTGAGCTTAATGCGAATGCCTGCTTCGCGCATCATTTGGGTGGGTTGGATAAAGGTGCGGCCCACGTAGCGGTTTTTGATCAATCCTTCTGCATAGGGAATGCCTGATGTTTCGGCAAAGCCAATGGCGGCGGGAATACCCGAGTCAGGGACTGGCATGATTAAGTCCACATCCGTGGCTGACTCCTGGGCTAAAATATTGCCCAGACGCTTGCGATAGCTGTATAGGCTTTCCCCGTGATAAATGCTATCGGGTCGGGCAAAGTACACCATTTCAAAAATACACAGGCGACGCTCAGGCTCAGCCCACTGCACTGATTTGAGACCCGCTTCACTGATCCAAATCAGTTCGCCGGGGTGAACGTCACGAATATGGTGGGCATTGACAATATCTAGGCCACAGGTTTCAGAGGCTACTGCATACTGGCCGGGGCCATTGTGGGGGTCATCTCCGCCAAAGTAGCCTAGGACCAGGGGGCGAATGCCGTTGGGATCGCGAATGGCTAAGATGCCCTCGGGGGTTGCAATTGTTAGGCTAAAGGCTCCTTCACAGCGCTTGCACGCATCAATAGCTGCTTCAATCCAGTCTTTACCCTCGTTAACGGCGTCTGCCATAAATAGGGCAATGAGTTCGGTATCGGTGGTGGTGAGTAGGGTGTGATTGCGTTTCAGCAGCTCTTCGCGCAGCTTGTTAGCGTTGACCACATTGCCGTTGTGGGCCAGGGCCATTTTCCCAAGCCGGGTGGTTAAAACAGCTGGCTGGGCATTGGCTACGCGGCTCGAGCCCGTGGTTGAGTAGCGGGTATGTCCGATGGCCCACTGCCCAGGGAGACGCTGTAACACTTCTTCGTCAAAGACTTGAGACACTAGCCCCATATCTTTGTGAATGTGGATGTTGCCATGGTCAAAGGTGGCAATACCAGCGGATTCTTGGCCACGATGTTGCAACGCATAGAGGCCAAAATAGGCCAGCGTGGCGACATCGTCTCTGGGGGAAAAAACACCGAATACGCCACAGGCTTCTTCTGGCTTGTCAGGGTGAACAGTCACGGCAGAAGTGTGGGGAAAAGTCTTTTGGGGAAGAGGCATCGTGAGTCCACTTAGCGTTAATAACGGCAAAAAGAAGTGACTATGGAGTGGCTAATGTCTATGGTCTGAAGACGCTAGCGGATTGATTAACCGGTAGAGACCTTAGAAAAGCTTAATATTTTCTTAATCAGTCCGATCCTAGCATCCGAAGCAGATGGCTAGACTATTGCTCCACCAGATTAATTAGAGTTGTTTAAGCAACTAGGGCTCTTTCTATAGCGTAACGCCACCTATCGGTCATGGTGGCAACGTCTAAATTGATTAGGGTCTCATGGGGGGATAGTTGCAGCGTTAGCGGACTGTCGGCGGTAACTGTGCCAATTACACTCCATGGGAGCTGGAGCTGGGTGCTGAGATAGTTTTCCCAATCGGTTTTGTGGGTCGGTGCGATCGTGACAATAATGCGAGCACCGCCTTCGCCAAACAGGAGGGTGTCGTAGCGTTGAGCCTTGGCTGGCAGGGTGATGGTGGCTCCGAGGTTACCACCGATGGCGGACTCGGCTAGTGCGATCGCAACGCCTCCCTCAGCACAGTCATGGGCGGCCGTAATCCAACCCTGGCGGATACCATGGCGACAAGCGGCCTGCACCGTTAACTCCAGATCAACATTGACCTTGGGAGGATGCCCTGCCACCTGACCATGAATAGCTTTCAAATATTCTGAGGCTCCCAGGGTCACCGTTCCATCAGCCCCGTCTCCTAAGGGCGTCCCCAGCAAATAAATCTGGTCGCCGGGATTTTGCCAGCTTTGACCACAAATTTTATCCAGATCGTCAATCACACCCACCATACCCACCACCGGAGTTGGATAGATCGGCTGGGGATTACCCTCGCTATCAACGGTCTCGTTATAGAGCGATACATTCCCGCCCGTAACCGGTGTATCAAACTTGCGACAACCATCGGCTAACCCGCGACAGGCCTCCGCCAATTGCCAGTAGCCCACCGGTTTTTCAGGACTACCAAAATTCAAATTGTCAGTCACTGCAATGGGCTCTGCCCCAACACAGCTGAGGTTGCGAGCGGCTTCTGCGACCGCCGCTAGCCCGCCTTCATAGGGATTGAGATACACATACCGGGGATTGCAGTCGGTGGTAGCCGCTACCCCAGAATGACTACTAGAACCGTCATCCCCTTCTAGGGGACGCAGTCGTAAGATGGCCGCATCTGCCCCACCCGGCAGCATCACCGTATTGTTTTGCACCTGATGATCATACTGCTGGTAGACCCACTGTTTAGACGCAATGGTGGGTGTACTTAGCAGCGCCAACATTACATCGTTCCACGACTGATCGTTAATACCGGCAGCCGAGCAGTCGGGTAGGCTAGCCTCCTGCCAGCCCCAGGCCGTTTGAGCATAGGCCGGGGGCTCAGCCAATACCTCTCGCTCATAAAGCGGTGTGTTATCCGCCAGGGCCGATGCTGGCACCTCTGCGGCTACTTCCCCCTGGAATAAAATCCGCACAATCGGTTCTTGAATGACCTCGCCCGCGACCACCGCATGTAATCCCCAGCGCTCAAAAATGTCGATTAGCTCCTGCTCACGGCCCTTGTGCCCCACAAACAGCATGCGTTCCTGGGACTCTGAGAGCAGATACTCGTAGGGCACCATACCCGTTTCCCGCACGGGCACTTTGTCCAGGTCTAGCTCGATGCCAACACCGCCGTTGACCGCCATCTCAGATGTGGAACAGGTAATTCCTGCCGCCCCCATATCCTGAGCCGCGACCACAGCCCCGGTCTTAAAGGCTTCTAGACAGGCTTCCACAAGAGACTTTTCTAAAAACGGATCGCCCACCTGTACGGCTGGGCGATCGGCCTCCGACTCATCGGTCAGTTCGGCACTGGCAAAGCTGGCTCCCCCCATGCCGTCTCGCCCGGTGGTGGAACCGACATAGAGCACCGGATTCCCGATTCCCGCCGCTCCAGATTTGACAATTTCCTCGGTTTCCATCAGGCCAATGGCCATGGCATTTACCAACGGATTACCCGTATAGGCGGCGTCAAAATAGATTTCTCCACCCACAGTGGGCACTCCAAAGCAGTTGCCATAGTGGGAAATACCCGCCACGACCCCTGAGAAAATACGTCGTGTGTTGGGATCATCTAGGGTGCCAAACCGCAGGGCGTTTAGGGCCGCAATGGGGCGTGCTCCCATGGTAAAGATGTCGCGCAAAATACCCCCCACGCCCGTCGCCGCTCCTTGAAAAGGCTCTACCGCCGATGGATGGTTGTGGGATTCAATCTTAAATACCAGCCGCTGTCCATGCCCCACATCTACAACGCCAGCATTTTCCCCAGGTCCAACCAAAATTCGCGGCCCCTCGGTGGGAAACTGCTTGAGTAAAGGGCGAGAGTTCTTATAGCAGCAGTGCTCTGACCACATCACACCAAACATGCCCAGCTCAGCTCGATTGGGATGCCGTCCTAAGCGCTGAACAATTTCGTCATATTCGCCTGGTTTTAACCCCTCAGAAGAAATTTCCTCAGCAGAAAACGGAATCGGTGTAGGTGCAGTCGTAGACATTAATAGGGATGAGTGGCGGGGGTGGACAAGGCTTGATTTTAAACCCTCTCACCACGCATCACTCATCTTGTTCCAAAAAAAAACCGACAGAACTCCCGCGAGTTCTATCGGCTGGTTGTGTGTTCCCTGTAGATGACTCGGCTAGAGTTGAGTCATCCTTAGTATGCTGAATTTGCCAGGGGGTGAGAGCGATCCAAGTCATCGTTCACCTGTGATTCTGATCACATTTGATCACATTTTTCTTGATATGGATCACTGATGTCCAGAAAAGATGACATTGGCATATGGCCCTTATCCCATGGCTCCCAGGGTATTTTTCCAGGTGAGTTCTTTGCAGAGCACCTGTAATGCCCGCTTATCGTCCTCATTAAAGAGGTCTGAGTCCCCCAGCTCGGTGAGTACCTGCTGGGTCAGCTGATTGGCAAAGGTGCCACCGCAGTTGAGCAGATGCCCGTAGTACTTAAACTGAGGTTTGTTGTCAGCCCCCAGGTGAAACTGGTGGCGGCTCTGGGCATCCATGCAGTACACGGGAGTGTTTACAGGCACTACATTTCGCGGAATCCCATGTTGACCACAGGTTTGACCGTTTTGCTCGGTCAAGCTACCCACCAGAACAACGTTTAGTAGGGTTTTGGTTTCTTGAATGAGGTCAGGGGTATATAGCGGATCGGGGGTACTAGTGAGCTGAGGACCGCTGTTTAAAAACGCTGGGTTAAACAGCTGGGAGTTGTAGATAATGCCCACGGCCCAGTGTTGCTGATGGGTTTCTAGGGTGACAAACTGCCCAAAGCCATAATCGCTAGCAGTGGGCGGCGCGATCACATCCCTATCTGTATCTAGCTGGATCACATAGTCACAGTGGGAATTTGATTTTACGACTGCACCGAGTTTGCAGCCTTGACGACGTTGCTTAGCAGACACCATACCTAGTATGAACCTAGTACGAATACAAACACGACAGAGGGAGTACGATCAAATGTACTCCCTCTGTCGTGTTTTGCAACTAAATGTCTGGCTGATTTATGTGCCTAAACCATTCAAGTCGTGGCTAACTGGCCATCGCCTGAATAATGTAGTCAAAGTAGGGAGCCGCTTCGAGGGCCTGGGGCTCTGTCAGGAGTGCCAGGGAGGCGTCTTTGAGGCACTCAATGGCGGCTACCATACCAGGAACAGGAACATCGAGGGCGTTGTACATTTCACGGACGCCCACCAGGCCAATATCTTCGATGGGGTCCTGGTTGCCAGCGATAATGCCGTAGGTAATCAGACGTAGATACCAGCCATAGTCGCGCAGGCAGAGGGCTCTTTCCTTTTGGCCGTAGGCATTCCCACCCGGGGCAATAAAATCAGGGCGACGACGCCACAAAGCCTTACTGGCCTGATCTACAATCTTTTTCTCATTTTCGGCCAGGGTTTGGGCAATGCCTAGGCGCTGGGGACCGGTCTGTAAATAGTCTTTGATACCTTTAAGCTCGCCGCTGGTAGGATAGCGCAGCTCATCATCTGCATTGAGGATTACTTGGCTAACGACAGACATAGCTTAGTGAATTCGGTGACTCGTATTTGCTTTAGTGTAACGACTCTAGGGCACCAAAGGAAAGGATAACTTTGCCCTGCTCAAATATTTTTATCCCTTGAATAATAACGGTTCATGGCTCTTTGTCTGAGAGGTATGTTAAGAGAGTTTACAAAGCAGCTGTACTGTTGATGGCTATCAAGGACTCTCAGCTATTGCCATATGGCCAATGACGGATGTACGCCTCTAGATGGGTGTCTCCAAAGGATAAGGAGAGGCTACGCCGACGGTGAGTCACGGTAGCTGTTGTAATTTAAGGCTTTCAGGGATATCCGTTGTCCTAGTTCACCTGACGGATGCAACGGGACAGATGCAATAGAATTAAACCTCGTCTCGGTCTAGAGCAGCACTATGACTTCACTCGTAAACGCTCCCAGCTGGCAGCAGGGACAGGTGATTGACCTGACAATTGACGACCTGAGCAACAGTGGAGATGGGGTAGGGCGTTGGCAAGAGCGAGTCGTGTTTGTGCCCAACACGGTTCCTGGGGATACACTTCAGGTTCGACTGACGCGGATAAAGCCCACCTACGGCTATGGCAAGTGGCTGACCATGATCGAGCCCTCACCTCACCGGGTACGGCCAGCCTGCATTGTGGCGGACAAGTGTGGTGGGTGTCAGTGGCAAGCGGTGGACTATGACTATCAGCTACAGGCTAAGGAAAACCAGGTGCAGTCGGCGCTAATGCGCCTGGGTGGGTTTGAAACAGTTCCCATGGTGCCAATATTGGCGGCCCCCCAGCCGTTGGGCTATCGCAATAAGGCCACCTACCCTCTGGCGCGAGGGCAGGAGGGGGGAGTTAAGGCCGGCTATTACCGGCAGGGGACCCACCAAATTGTGAATTTAAATCGGTGTCCTATTCAAAACGAAGTCCTAAATCCTCTGCTTGTGGATGCTAAGGCGGTGATTCAGGAAAAGGGCTGGAGCTTATATAACGAGAAGAAACATCAGGGGCGTTTGAGACACCTGGCGCTACGGGTTGGTCACAACACGGGGCAGACTTTGCTGACTTTGGTTACGACGGGCTATTTGCCTGAGGTCAAAGAACAGGCGGAACGATGGCTGTCGGAGCATGCTGATTTGGTCGGGGTGTGTGTCAATGTCAACTCGAAGCAGACTAATGCGATCTTTGGGGATGAAACTCGCTGTCTGGCGGGGCAGCCCTACCTAGAGGAGATATTTTTGGATCTGCGGTTGCGGATTCAGCCCACCACATTCTTTCAGGTCAATACGGCCCAGGCGGAGGCATTGGTCCAACTTGTGTTGGATAGGCTGAATCTACAGGGCCATGAAACGGTGATTGATGCCTATTGTGGTATTGGCACCCTGTCCTTACCGTTGGCCCGCCATGCGGCCCGCTGTCTGGGCATTGAATCTCAGGGAGAAGCGGTGGCCCAGGCTAGGCAAAATGCTGCATTGAATGGGCTACAGAATACGGAATTTTTTGTAGGGGCGGTGGAGGATTTGCTGCTGGAAATTGCGACGCAGCGGTCTGTGGATGTGGTGGTTTTAGACCCGCCTCGGAAGGGATGCGATCGCAACGTTCTAGATGCCCTAGTCCACATAAACCCGGCCCGCATTGTTTACATGAGCTGCAACCCCGCCACCCTAGCTCGAGACCTAAAAGTATTGTGCAGCCAGGGGTACGGGCTCAAAAGGGTCCAGCCCGCCGATTTCTTTCCCCAAACCGCCCACGTAGAATGTGTGGCTTTTTTGGAACAGGCTATTGTTTGATAGTCTGGCGCTGATGAGTAAGCGAGGCATCCATGAAATTTAGCGACATAGTGCAGCAGCTAGGGATTGCTGAGGTATCGAGCCTCGATTCTCAGCCCGATCTAAACCCCGATATCGTCGGTGTGAGCGCAATTCAAGACTCCCGGCCTGACACTATTAGCTATGTTGAGGGCAAAAAGTTTGCGCCCTACCTTGAGCAAACCTCGAACGCGGCGCTGATTTTGCCGGTAGATGAAGGGTTGCAGACCCAGGCGACTGAGCAGGGCATAGCCTGGGTCAGTACGCGGGAGCCAAGATTGGGATTTTCCCGTGCGATCGCACTTTTCTACCAACCCTTTCACCGACCAGCGGGCATCCACCCCAGCGCCGTCATTGACCCCACAGCTACCATCGGCGATAACGTTGCCATTGGTCCCTATGCCGTTATCCAAGCTCAAGCCACCATCGGCGATAACGTCTGTATTCATCCCCAGGTGGTGGTTTACCCTGAGGCCCAAGTGGGGCACCACACCACGCTCCACGCCAGCTGTGTCATCCATGAGCGCGCCCAAGTGGGAGCCCACTGTGTGATTCATGCCGGAGCCGTCATCGGCTCCGAAGGATTTGGCTTTGTTCCCACCGCCCAAGGCTGGGAAAAAATGCACCAGTCGGGCATCGTCGTGCTCGAAGACCACGTGGAAGTAGGCTGTAACGCCGCCGTGGATCGGCCTGCAGTGGGAGAAACCCGTATCGGGCGCAACAGCAAGCTAGATAACCTGGTGCATGTGGCCCACAACTGTCAGCTAGCTGACAACTGCGTCCTGGCGGCCCAGGTAGGCTTAGCAGGAGGGGTCGAGCTAGACTCTCTCGTCGTGTTAGGGGGCCAGGTGGGGGTGGCGAACAATGCCAAGATTGGCAAAGGGGCTCAAGCTGGCTCTAAAGCCGGTCTGCACAGCAATGTACCTGCTGGAAGCGTCATGATGGGGAGCCCAGCCAGTCCGTATCGCACCTATCTAAAATCGTCAGCCATCTACAATCGATTGCCTGAAATGCACCGCACCCTTAAGCAGCTGCAAAAACAGGTAAGTCAGTTAGAACAGCAGCTGACCCAATCTGAAAGCTGATTTGTAGGCCTTATTACGGCTGGTAGTTCAGTCTGTGATGCAGGGCTGCCATATCCCAAAAATCTATGCCATCAGACTCCAAAGAGGCTGTGGGGCAACAGATGTGTCGTCTTTTGCCCTACAAAAAGACGCAAACGCTACGGCAGCGGTCTTCACTGAGTTTTAAAGTAAGCCCCAACACCTGCCGTAGACCCCCATGGGTCAAAAAAAATGATCGCCATAGCCTCATTTCGTTTGCTCTACTGCGCTCAGGAAATGCTTAAATTAGTCTAAAGATTCAGTTTAGGATTGATGACATAGTGATCGGAGCTATCTGTGCTTAGAGCTTTTCTCTGGCAGCGATTCAGCAACTGATCCGAGTAATCTCTTCAGTTTTTTTGCCACTGAAGTCATAGACCATTCACGTCAATCTAGTAGTCGGTCGTATTTCCTTTTTTTGCCCCGCGCTGGGGCACCAGTGTCTGAATACGAGGCCTACGTATCATTTTTCACCCACTGTCCCATTCAAAGGTTTCGGCCTTACGCACTAATAGCGATTCTCAATAAGAAGCTCACTTTTCCATCAACAAAGGTTGCCCTATGTCTCTCGGATATCTTGCTCTGGTTCTCCACGCTCACCTGCCCTTTGTCCGGCACCCAGAGAGTGACTTTGTCCTAGAAGAAGAGTGGCTGTTTGAGGCAATTACTGAAACCTACATTCCGCTACTGACCATGTTCGATGGTCTAAAGCGGGATGGCATTGATTTCAAAATGACCATGAGCATGACACCTCCCCTGGTGTCCATGCTAAAAGATCCGCTGCTGCAAGAACGCTACGACGAACATCTAACCAATCTTGAAGAGCTGACCGAGCGGGAAATTGAACGCAATGAGCATAACGGTCATGTCAAGTATCTGGCCGAGTATTACGCCAACGAGTTTAATCACACTCGTCAGGTGTGGGAAGACCTTAAGGGGGACCTGGTTTCTGGCTTTAAGCAGTATGTCGATAGCAATAATCTAGACATCATCACCTGCGGCGCTACCCACGGCTATCTGCCGCTGATGAAAATGTACCCTGAGGCCGTATGGGCCCAGCTAAAGGTGGCGGTGGAAAGCCACGAAGAAAACTTTGGCCGTGCGCCTACGGGGATTTGGCTACCGGAATGTGCCTACTACGAAGGTCTAGAACGGATGGTGGCCGATGTGGGCCTGCGGTATTTTCTCACCGATGGCCATGGCATTCTCTATGCCCGCCCGCGTCCAAGATTTGGCGCCTATGCACCGATCTACACTGAAACCGGTGCGGCGGCATTTGGTCGTGACCACGAGTCCTCCCAACAGGTGTGGTCCTCTAAAGTCGGTTATCCAGGGGCTTCAGAATATCGCGAGTTTTATCGTGACTTGGGTTGGGATGCGGACTATGAGTACATCAAGCCCTACGTCATGCCCAACGGTCAGCGGAAGAATGTAGGCATCAAATACCACAAAATTACGGGCAAAAATTTGGGTCTATCCGATAAAGACTGGTATGACCCCTACTGGGCCAGAGAAAAGGCCGCGGAGCACGCGGGTAACTTCATGCACAACCGCGGTCAGCAAATTGCTGGACTCCATGGCATGATGCAGCGTAAGCCCATTGTGGTTTCTCCTTATGACGCTGAACTCTTTGGCCACTGGTGGTACGAGGGGCCTTGGTTTATTGACTACCTTTTCCGTAAGACTTGGTTTGATCAAGATACCTACGAAATGACCCACCTGGCGGATTATCTGCGGGAAAACCCCACCCAGCAGGTCTGTCGGCCATCCCAGTCTAGCTGGGGCTACAAGGGCTTCCACGAATATTGGCTCAATGAGACCAATGCCTGGATTTACCCGCACCTGCACAAAGCAGCGGAACGCATGATCGAGCTAGCCCGCCGTGAACCAGCCGATGAGCTAGAGTGGCGAGCCCTTAACCAGGCTGCGCGAGAACTGCTACTGGCGCAATCGTCTGACTGGGCGTTTATTATGAGGACGGGCACTATGGTGCCGTACGCAGTGCGCCGCACGCGCTCTCACCTACTGCGATTCGACAAGCTGCGTGAGGATATTACGGCTGGCAAGATCGACTCTGGCTGGCTGGAAAAGGTAGAAAAGATTGATAACATTTTCCCCAATGTTAATTACCGGGTGTATCGCCCGTTATAGGGAGAGCGCATTCTCTACGATTGTTATCAGTTAGTCGAGAATGCCCGCCCATAAAAAGCGCCGCTGAACCCAGCGGCGCTTTTTTGTCTCTACTGTCTTTTAATACGAAATCCTGGCTGATAGTGCCCGGTATCGAAGGGCATTCACAAGGGAGTGCCCCTACAGGGTTGTCTATTTTTAATCGGGTTTACTGAATTCGGATTTGGTATAAGCTCTGTCAAATTAAGCGGCTTGGGCGGGTTCAAACTTGTGGGCATAGTCCTTGAGCAGATCATTCATCTGACCTAAGAATCCATCGCTGGAGCGCTTAATGCTTTCACGATCGGGGAAGAAGTCAGGGCGATTTAGGCTGTTGGAAATGGCATCTTTAACCTGATCGGCAATCAGCTCAGACAGTTCTTCGTGGGCCTTATCCCGTTGATACGCAGCTCCTTCTTCGGTGGTGGCATAGAGAGGGGGGAGACGGTTGAGGGCATAGGCGGCGATATCGCCCAGATCGAGGCTACAGTCATTACTCGCTTCAATCTCCGCGACACGGGCAATGGCTTCAGTTAGCACTAACTCTTCCATTACATTGATAAATTGCTTACGCGGAACGGCAACAACTTCGCCAGTCAGGAGTGAGCCCATGAGTCGATCAAGGGCCATATATTCCTCAATAGAAAGCTCCGATGCTGTGTCGCAGATACGACCAACTTCTGCTTCCATTGCCGGGGTTAGGTAACCATCCTGCAATGCTTGTTCAACGATTTTTTCAATACTGCTCATCCTGTCAAATGGCTCCGTTGCATATCTCTGTAAACAGTTTTAGATGTTGCTGATTGCTTAGAATGAAATGCTGGCTAACGTTCTTAAAAATAATGAATATGCCTTTAAAGATGCATTATCCAATACTAGGAAGATAGCTTTTATAGCATTAGCTCCATTGTCTTGGAAAAGGATATTTCCAGAAGCCATAGGTCATAGCAACAATGGATGATGCAACTGTCCTAATTGACTAGGAAAATTGCTGTATCAGCGACTCGCAACCCTTGTTTAACCCTGGAAATGTCTCCAAGGATTGTGTTGGTGTTATTGTTCCCGGAGGTGACGAAGCAAACACATTAACTGCATAAAAGTACGAGAGACTCATCGATTAATGTTAATGGGTTAAGGCGAAATTACGGATTTAAAAAAGTTGTAAAAAGATTAGTTGTTACTGAAACCTGCTCTTGTTTATCTAAGTGGTATAAGTAATGCGGATATTCTTTCTTTTGGTTGATGCCAAGAGCTTGGGTGTTAAGGGTTTTTATGGCTAAAAAATAGATGACTTATATATAGGAAACTTGATTTTTTACAGTTGCTCTAAATGGGTTGAGAAATATATTTTTGAAATAAAAATAACCATAAAAAACGAAGCCTTTTGTTGAGAAAAAGGCTTCGTTTAATAACGATTTGGTGTTAGTTTGCGACTTTTACATAGGCTATGGCTGTGCGCATGGTAATTACAGTTTGGCCATCCACACTCAGGCAAATTGCGTGGGCATCCTGCCATACAATGATGCCGTTGAAGACATCGCCAGTCAGTAGTTTGAGTTCGACGGCGTTTTGTTCGCGGAGCAGGATTTGTATTTGGCGAACGCTGGGTAAACCGGTATCAAATTCGGTAGCCATGGCAGTTATGGATAAACGTGGATGAAACAGTAATAACGTACCCGGTCTATACTACTTCCGGTACACCGTTCATGCACTCTCCTTTACGCCATGGGTTTGCCTTTTAGTAAGTATCATGGGCTCGGTAACGATTTTATTTTGATAGATAATCGGCATCGGTCATCGCCGCTGTTGACCCCTGAGCAAGCGGTGGAACTGTGCGATCGCAACCAGGGTATCGGTGCCGACGGTGTAATTTTTGCGTTACCGGGTGAGTCAGGTACGGACTACACCATGCGCATTTTTAACTCCGACGGCTCAGAACCGGAGATGTGCGGCAACGGTATTCGCTGTCTGGCGAAATATTTAGAGGCGCTGGAAGCTGAGACCGGCAAGCCTCCAACCGCCCCCCACAGCTATACAATTCACACCTTGGCAGGACCGATTGTGCCCACGCTACAGCCCGACGGTCAGATCACCGTCGACATGGGTGAGCCCCATCTGCTGGCGGGGAATATTCCCACTACCCTGGTCCCAGCTGACCAAAAAGTCATTGACCATCCCCTGACGGTGGCAGGCAAGACCTACCCCGTTACCTGCGTCAGCATGGGTAACCCCCATTGCATCACCGTTGTAGATGATATTTCTGCTGTGCCCCTGGCCGATATTGGACCGCTATTTGAAACCCATTCGGTGTTTCCCCAGCGCATTAATGCCGAATTTATCCAAATCGTGCGGCCTGACTATCTCAAAATGCTGGTGTGGGAACGGGGGGCCGGACCCACACTGGCCTGTGGTACGGGGGCCTGTGCGGCCTTTGTGGCTGCCGTGTTAACTGGGCATTGTGGTGGTGATGCGGCAGCTCGCCAAGCCACGGTTGAATTACCCGGTGGCCCTCTCCAAATCGAATGGTCCATAGCCGACAACCATATATATATGACCGGTCCTGCTGTTCTGGTATTTTCAGGTGAAACTTTTTTGTGAATAATCCTAATAATATTGCCCTGACCAATGACGATGGCATTGATGCTCCGGGTATTCAAGCCCTATATCAGGCGGTTGATGTCGCTGTTGCCGGCTCCTCTATCGGGATTGTCGCCCCTAACCAGCATCTGTCAGGCTGCAGCCACCAAATCAATCGCGGTGGTGCTATCTCCGTCGAGCAGAGAGCTAAACAGCGATATGCCATTGGTGGTACCCCTGCTGACTGTGCTCGAGTGGCCCATCATCTCTACCCTCAATTGGGCTGGTTGCTATCGGGCATTAACGATGGTGGCAATCTCGGTGCCGATATCTACGTGTCTGGTACTGTGGCGGCGGCGCGCGAAGCGACGCTCCTTCGTATTCCAGCCATTGCCATTTCCCACTACAAGTCGAGAAATGCTTCCATTGATTGGGATTTAGCCTCTCGACGCGTAGTCCGCGTGCTGAAAGTGTTGATGGAGCGTTCTTTAAAGCCGGGGCAGTTCTGGAACGTCAACCTACCTTCCATACCGGCGTCTGCTCCTGATCCAGACATTATTTTTTGTCCCGTATGTACCCAGCCCCTGCCCACAGCGTCTAACTTGGACGGGGGGCAGTTTCGCTACACTGGCACCTATCAAGATCGTCCTCGCGACTCCGGTGCTGACGTGGATGTTTGCTTTGCAGGCAATATCAGCATCAGCCAAATTTCCCTGTGGTGAGACAGGTGAGACACTATGATTGCATTGGCAAGATGCTAGTACGTAGCGTTTCGCTCGAATCAAGTCATTCTTTAATTCTGCAACGGTGAAATCCGTAGGTATAGAATGTATTTTCTGTAGAATGATTTCCCAATTGCAGAAGTTCCTAAGGTTTAGGCAACGCGCCCATGGAGAAATTTAGTAATGGTCTGACGCTCTTCTTTAGCCTGTTGGTGGAGGCCATTCCCTTTTTATTGATTGGTGTAGCGTTTTCCAGTCTGCTACTGTTCTTTGTCGACGAACGCACCCTGATTAAGTTTTTACCTAAGACTCCGCTGCTGGGGGCTGTGGCCGGCAGCCTGATGGGGGTGTTTTTTCCGGTTTGTGAATGTGGCAACGTGCCTGTTGCCAGGCGATTGATTGTGCAAGGGGCGCCCACGTCAGTATCAATCGGTTTTTTATTAGCGGCTCCGACTATTAACCCAGTGGTGTTTTGGGCCACCTGGGTCGCCTTTCGCGATCAGCCTGAAATTGTATTTCTCAGGGTGGGATTTACCTTGCTGATTGCCGTAACCATTGCCTGGGTCTTTAGCCATCAGCCCGACATGCGACCCCTGCTACAACCTGCAGTGGCCCGGCAAATGCCTAAATTGCGAGCGTCTGCCCCCGTCAATCCGCTGCTGCGCTCGGGGACGTTTCTGCTGCAGACGGATGGGACCACCCTTAAGATGGACGACCCGGCGGTCCAATCTTTAATCGCCAGTGTTCCGGCTAAATCGATGGCGGTGAAGCTACAGCTCGCCATCGACAACATGGTTCAAGAGCTGAAGGAGCTAGGGGCCGTGTTGGTCATGGGCAGTGCCATTGCCGCCTTTGTCCAAGTGGCCGCACCCAGGGAATGGATTTTGGCCCTGGGACAAAACTTTGTTACATCAATTTTGGCTATGATGCTGCTGGCGGCAGTGGTCTCTATTTGTTCTACCGTTGACTCATTTTTTGCCCTATCGTTTGCGGCCACATTTACCACCGGAGCCCAGCTGGCGTTTTTAGTGTTTGGGCCGATGATTGACCTCAAAAATATTGGTTTATTGTTAACGCTGTTTAAGCCGAGGGCGATCTTTTACATTTTTGTTTTGGCGGCCCAGCTCTGTTTTATTTTGACCCTATTTATGAACTTCTATGTCAGCTAAACGGTCTCGCAAACCTGCTTCTCCCGCCAGAAAGCCCAAGGCCCGAACGGCTTGGTACCGTGGGTCTAAGCTGCTAGATGTTCTGGTGCTGGGGGCCTGGAGTATGGTTTTATTCAGGTACTGGATAACGGGCAAGATCTTTTTGCTGCTCCATCCGGACTATATGTGGCTGGCTAACGGCGCCGCCATTGTGCTGTTGGGGATGGCGAGCTTTAAGCTATTTCAGAAAAAAACGGTTAATCAGGCTCCCGCTAGCCATTCCACACTGCTACCGCCGTCGGTGAGCAGTTTTATTTTATTAGCGGTGGCGGTGGTGGCGTTGATTTATACACCCCGAGCCTTTGCAAGTGAGACTGCCATACAGCGCGGGATATCTGACAGCCTCACCCTAACCAGGGCACAGCCGCAGCGTTTTGTGCGCCAAATGTCCTCTGAAGAGCGCACGATTATCGATTGGATTCGTACTCTGAATGTCTATCCAGAACCTGATGCCTATACGGGGCAAGGGGTCAAAGTATCAGGGTTTGTGATTCATCCCGATGATTGGCCTGAAGGCTATCTAATGCTGTCGCGATTTGTTTTAACCTGCTGTGCTGCCGATGCCTATCCGGTTGGTTTACCCGTGCAGCTGGCCGTTTCTCGCCAGGCCTATGCCCCCGATAGCTGGTTAGAGGTGGAAGGAAAAATGGTCACGGCCACCATTGATGGCCAACGTCAGCTCACCATTGAACCGACCAAGCTTGAGACTATTCCTGAACCTCGAAATCCGTACGAATATTGATGGTTGCTGGATAATTTGGTCCTGCCATCGCCATCGATGGATGCAATCATTACTACTTCTAGCGTGGCGCTAGCTCGTTTCCTCTTCTGCTCGATTTCTCCCCATGGCAAAATCCCGTCGTCAACCCCTGGATCGCTTAGCTCAGGCATTTATGATTGTGCTGGCTGTGGTTATTGGTGGCATGGTGCTACTGGGAGGTCCAGCGGCATCAAGGGTAAGGAGCTTTACCTGGAAAGATCGCCAGGTGGGGGCAGATGAGACGTCTTTTTTGCTCAACTTTAGTCGCCCAATGGATCATGGGAGTGTGGAGCAAAACCTGATTATTGAGCCGCCGCTACCGGGGCGATTTAGCTGGGCTGGACGGCGGATGGCCTATACCCTCAATTTCCCGGCTCCCTATGGGAATGAGTTTACGCTTAGCCTGCCCCAGGCCAGGGACCGGTTTAGTGGAGCCGACGCTAAGTTTGTCCCCTTTGAAGCCAGGTTTAAGTCCCATGAGCGAACCTTTGCCTACATCGGTATTGACGGCGATGAGCAAGGTCGGCTGATGCTGTATAACCTGAGCACACAGTCGAGCACCGCCCTGACGCCAGAAGACTGGACTGTCCTCGATTTCAAGCCCTACACCCAGGGTGATCGGATTTTATTTGCAGCGGCGGAAAGTGAGCTGGGCGAACAGCAAGACCAGCAGCTGTATACGGTAACTACTGGCTTGGGCGATCGTTCGGCACCCAGTGGCCAAATCGAAACAATCCTTGATAGTGATGGGTATCAAAATCTGAAATTTGATCTATCCGCTGATGGACAAACCGTTGTGGTTCAGCGAGTTAATCGGAGTAATCCAGGGGACTTTGGACCTTGGGTGATCACTCAAGGTGAGGCTCCTCGTCGTCTAGAAACTGAACCGGGTGGTGATTTTATCATTGCCCCCGATAGTCAATCTCTGCTGCTACAGCAGGGAGAAGGAACGGCAATTATTGCGTTGAGCGATGCTGAAAATGAACAAAGTGGAGATACGCTAGATTTCTTGCCCCAATATGGGTTGGTCATGGATGTAGCTGGCAATGGTTCCGCTGCTGCCATGGTGAGTTTTAACCAGGATGACCCGGAAAAACGCTACACCCAGACCCTGTTTTGGGTGTCAAATCAGGGGGATGAAAAACCGCTCCTAAATGTTACAGGGGCGATTTTGGATGCCCAATTTGACCCTACGAATGAACTTTTATTCTGTTTGACCAGTCAACTACTTGAGGGTGACACGTACCAGGTGCAGCCCTCTATTTCAGCTGTAAATTTGAAAACCGATAGTATGGAGGAGCTTTGGACATTGCCACCTCAGCCATCGGTTCACATGAGCCTTGCCCCTGATGGCCTGGCTCTACTGTTTGATGAGACTGTACCGAGTGCCAACGCAGACAGCTCGGCCGTTGTAGATAATGGAGTTGCGATCGCAACCTCGAAACTTTGGCTGCTACCGCTCTACCAGACGTCTGAAGCACGCTTAAATAAGCAGCCCCAGCCGATTGAGCCCCAGGCCTTCCCATTTATGGGCATCAATCCTGTCTGGATCCCCTAAAGCGGGGGCGTCAATAACGCTACCGCTCAGCTGCCGCCTCAGCGCCCCGCTCTAAGTACATGCTGACGAAGATGTTAGCGGCTGAGGGTTCTAATGTTTCTAGAGCAATAATGATCTCTGGCACAGAGTCTGCCAGTGGATCACTAACCTCATTAACCCATTGATTAACTGTTGAACGGGCCACGCCCATTGTTACAGCCAAACGATTTTGACTAATTCCGTACTGAGTCAGTACATGCTTCAGTGCTTTTCCTGCCCTTCCCATAGCGGTTATAAATCTCACAAAGATTACAAAATCCAAGGCCGGTTTAATTTTATTGACCTGCCTGTGTTCTTTCTTCTGAGCCCCTGTGCCCCATCAGTATAAAATGGCTCAGGAATGTGTCTTTTATCCCAAAAAACTACGCACTTCCCCGTAATTGTCAGTTTTCTACAAGGATTGGGTGGGAAAGTAAAAGTATACCTGAATCTTTTACGAAGTGGGGAACCCCTTGTATCCAAGATAGTAGTAATACTGAGTTCATGTGTACTATTTATAGATTGGATCTTCCTTGCAAAGGCTCTGGCGATGCACGATTTTGAGCCTAGGCGATAGACGCTGACGGTTATAACAACCCATAGGACACGTAAGGATAAATCACAGATATATCAACCACAGGGATCCGACCATCTTAATGGTTATGGGCAGCTCCAGGGGGGATCTGTTCAAAACGTTAAGTTATGCAAGTATTCAAGACGCTAATTTGTCAGCACTAGGGTTGGTGGGCTGCTGGCTGAGAGGGCCCACCAGCGGCTCGTCATGGGGAGAAATAGCGTCCGATGCGTTGGCGTCACTATTGTCACCTTCAAAGGAAACCGCGGGTTCATCAGAGGGCTTAAGGTCCAGAGACTCCAGGCTATTTAAGTGTTCTTCAATGGGGTTAAATTCTTTGTGGGGTGATGATTTTTCTCCCCAATTTTCTAGCGCGTCGTACCCCGGCAGAGGCTCCTCGCTGGGCAGTAGGATATCGTCGCTTTGCTCTGGTGCGTAGGGTGTAATGCCACCATTGCCGGCAGCCCCAGGCCGATGGGCAGGGGTATCTGGTGATATCAGGGGGGAGGCACTGTCATTGACCTTTGGCGCTGCCTCAATCGGCGACTCCCAGCTTTTAGGCTCTAGCGATTCAAGTTCTAGTATTTGGTCGGGCTGAGTATTAAAGGTCTCTAGGGGGCTGGTCGCCGGGAGTTCGGCGGGAGGCGCTTCCATGGGTTCACCCCAGCCCTCTGACTCAGTGCTATCAAAATGATTAGGCGCGAATGTATCGGGTGCGAATGTATCGGCTTCTGGGCTCTCAAAGGTTTCGGGGATAAAGCGATCTGATTCGGAGGGCAGTTGGTCAAAGGTTTCGGGGATGAAAATCTCTGGTCCAGGCGTAACCCCTTCGTTGCCATAGCTGGGGTATTCCGTCAGGCCAGGTTCGAGTTCTCCCAAGGTTTTGACTGGGGCAATAGGCTTGTCAGGCTTGAGTAAAGGGCCTTTTTGCGGTGGGGCATCTAGAATGGTTGGAAACTGGAGCGGTGAGGGTAACGCATCGGATGCCTGGCGAATTTGCTTGAGAATAGTTTTTGCTGTTTCGCCAGATGCTTCCCGCGGTCGCGCTTCCCTGACGCTAACGGGGAGAAATTCAACCTTCATTTGTTTCTCCCTCAGGGAGACGCGCAGGGTGGCGGTATCGTGATCGTCTAGGGGAGCATCCTGAAAAACAAAGTCCCCCAGGGCGTACACAATCGGACGAGACTTGTAGAGTTCAGCGCCTTGAATTTGCTGGGGATGATAGCCAACGACTAAATCCGCACCTGCGTCAATGGCCGATCTCGACAGATTGACCTGCTGGGCGTTGGGTTCTGCTTCTAAATCGCCGTACCACCGATAGTTAACTACGATCCAATCGACGGCTTCACGCAGGGCCGAAATGTCCTCGATAATGCCATCTCGCTCTTGGATATTGAGCCCTGCTTTTGCCAGGGTGGCGGCCTCATCGCTATTGGGGGCATAGCTCAAGTAGGCAATACGCTGTCCCTTAACGTCCAAAACTTCGGGGCGACGGGCTTCCTGGCGATTACGACCGGCCCCTACCCGATAGATGCCGGCACTGTCCAGGCTTTCTAGGGTCTCTGTGAGGCCGTGACGCCCATAGTCCATGATTTGATTGCCGGTTAACCCGACAATGTCAATTCCCCCCTGTCTGAGGGAATCTACGGCCTCTGGACGAGTTCGATCAAGGTAGTTTTCCTGTAACGATGTGTCTGCGATCGCAAGGGAGTTACCCAGCCCCACCATGGCGACATCGGCTTCTCGAAACATATCCAAGTCGCCGAGTACTTTGCCGACGGCATCGGGGGTTTGCAGGGGAACATCCCCCACCGGAACTTCCCCACCAAACATCAACGTGACCGTTGGGTCATTAGGATCGCTGCTGGCTTCGTGGGGCATCACGGCGACCGGCTCGAGGGCTGCGGGTACCGCCGGTGAGCGCATGGCGGACCGGTAGGCAATTTCTTGCACCTCACGCTCATCCAAGGGACGCCAGCCGTCATTGTTAAAGCTTGGCAGTGTGGGGGGCTTTTCTTTTTGGGCGACTTGGCCTCGCTGAGATGTGATGGCTTCAGTCATGCAGCCCAAGATAAACGCCGCCGCCGCCGACCCGGTGACTACGATGGCCCGCAAATATTTAAACTGCTGATCAATAACCACCTTTGGCACAAAACGACGGCGATGGGTCCGTCGTTGGATCGAAGTTTTATTGATATCAATGGTGGCAGGACGAATTTGGACTACCGGTGCGGGAGCCACGCTGCGATTGGGTCGCCTTCGGCGTTCCTGATTGTTAGATTCTCGAGGGATGAGGTAGGACGGCACATTATTTAACGCATCGCTACCGTAGGGGGTGGTGGTGATGGCCTCAGGGACCGGTGCAACCACTGTGGGGACCTCTGTGAGAATCTCTGTGGGAATCTCTGTGGGAATCTCCGGGGCGACAGAGACGGGGGGGCTAGATACTGCTCGAGCTGCCCGTTTCTTGGGCGTCAGCTTTGATGTCAGTTTTATGCGCTGCTGCCACAGGGGTTGGTCACTGCCAACTGGGCGACCGATGAGCGTTACCCCGCGAATAAGGTCGGATTCTAGTCGACAAAGACGATTACAGACTAACCGGATTAATGCGTCTTTTTTAGGTGGACGTTCGAACTCAAGTAAAACCTGCAAATAGCCAGGGGAGGGGTCGGTCTGAACCCGGGCATAAATAGCCTGGGGCACCAACGGATAGTTGAGCCATAGGGCAATGGAGCGAAAATGCCCGGTGGCTGCTGATTGTTTGACCTGATTGATATCGACAGGGGTGTTGACCATATTCCTCTAGCGCTGACAGGTATCAGAGTGTAGATGGACTACTAAACCCCCGAACTTGTGTGACAGAGTGTATCAAAGATGTCTATCTTGTCAACTGTGCTAATACGGCTTTTATGGCTGTTTAGGAGACACGTCGGGGCTTTGCCCCGTTTTTTCCTATTCTGGCAGACCGGGCTCAGAGGTTTGCCCATTGGACTGGGGCGCTGATGGGGACTGCGTTTCGGTCGATGTATCGATGGGTTTAATCACGGGGACGGCGTTATTCATGGTCTGATAAACCGTTTGGGAAATACGACGAATCAGTTCGCGGGCGCGGCCATCATTGTTAGGGCGCTGGACGAGGGTAGCGATCGCATATCGTTTACCGTTTGATAGATCCATCAGGGCGACATCCGCCAGCACTTCGCCAATATCGCCAGTTTTGTTGTAGCTGACTGTGGTTTCACTCACCCCTGCCGCTAGCAGCCTTTTGTTATAGGTACGCTGCAAAATATTAAAGATGCGATCGCGCGATCGCAGACTGACAATTTCCCCCTTATGCAGGTGGGCAAACATACGAACCAAATCCTGGGCACTGGTGGTGTTGGTTCCTTCCAGGTCCGGCAGGGGATTATTGATCACCGTTACGCCCAGACCCCAGTCCGCAAACTGCTGATTGAGGACGGCCGCTCCCCCCAACAAGTCGATCATCATATTGGTGGCCGTATTATCACTGTTGATAATCATTTGGGTGGCCACCTCTAGGGCGGTGTATCGTGTCCCCGGTGGCTGGGTTTGCATATCGCCAGAGCCACCGACAATTTGACTCGACTGTATGGCCATGGCCTGATCAACCGTGATCCGACCGTCATCTACCGCCTTAAAAAACGCAACTAAGACGGGTAGTTTGATCGTACTGGCTGCGGGAATGGATGCGTTGCCAGCAATATCCACATAGTTGCCCGTGTCTAGATCAAACATATAGACGGTTGGTGTGAGTTCAGGAATGAGTTCCTGTAGCTCTACCAGGCTGGTCTTTAGCGCCGTTAGTTCCTGGGTCTGGGTAATGACATCGTCGTTGGTGACCACGGCGGCTGTCACCGCAGACTGGGTCTCCGCAGCGGTGCCATTGGCCACCTGTTCATCCGCCGGTGTCAGCACCGACAGGACCGTACCAGCAATGGCGGCTACGCCTAGACCAATGATGAGGAGTCGAATGCCGTAAATCAGTGGCTTCGGCAGCTTTGGCAAAAAGGATGACTTTGGCTGCGGGGGCCAGCCCGAGCGAGAATTACGGCGGCTACGGCGAACATGGCGCGACGGATCCACCATGTCACCGAACATGCCGGTTGTGTCAGATTGGTGCGATTGCTGGGGCAGTTTGACGGCACGCAACCGCTCAGTTTTGGGTTTGCTGTTGCCTCCAAGGGGAAAAGGCTTGGGGCGTCGCTGTCGCCGTGGTCGTCCAGAGCGGCGCGATTTAGATGGAGGCTGCTGTGAATCCGTCATGGGTGTGAACACATTGCTAATCGTTGCCCTTGGCGGTCTGATGGCGGGCTAATAGTCGTCTAAAAAAGTGTGACCGCTAAGGGACTTTTGAATCGGGTTCCTGATGAGGCTGATGGGTGGTAGTAGCCCAGTCTATTTGCCGCAGAATGCCCCGTAGCATGGCTACATCTTGAGTAGATAAGGCGGCGCGATGACCCAGCTGTCGAAATTTTCGCATGCGGCTAGGAGCCGTATGGGGATAAAGATAGCCGATCTTTAATAAAATCGACTCCAAGTGATGATAATACCCATCAAGTTCGTTGAGGGGGGCCGCTGCTGTGTTCGACGATGGGCCATGGCCAAAAGCCTGCGGTCGTTGCCCCACCCTAGACAGTTCGTAGCAGCAAATGGCCACTGCTTGGGCTAAGTTTAAAGATTCATAGGGGGGGCGGGTATCAATTTTAATAAAGCGTTGGGCTTGCAGCATTTCATCGTTATTAAGCCCGCGATCTTCTGGGCCAAAGATTAGGGCGCTGGGGGCTGACTCTATCAGCCAGGGCAACGCCAGCTCTGGCGATTCTAAGGGGGTTTGCAAATCTCGACTACGGGCGGTGGTGGCAATTGCCCGCTGACAGCCGATGAGGGCTTGGGGTAAAGAGTCTACCGTCTGAGCTTTTTCGATAATGTCGTAGGCGTGGACGGCCATTTGTCTGGCGTCGTCACTGTGGGGGTCTCCTTTAGGATTGACTAAGACCAGCTGGGTGATGCCAAAGTTTTTCATTACCCGGGCCACTGAACCCATATTTAAAGGGCCAGCGGGTTCCACTAGCACGATACGGAGTTGGGACAGTGGCGGGGCAGGGGACATGCGATCGCAAATAAGGACTAAATCAGATAGTAAACCCAGGTAGGTAAACGCCCTTTAAACTAAATACTCATACCTAAGTACCCAGACCTGAGGTTTTGTTTTCGAAACAAACTCAGATGTTTGATATGGTTCAGTTTTCGAGCATACCGCGAGCACTGCCCAAGATTTTTCCAGATTTCATAAAATGGCCCGTCAACGTCGTAAGTCTGATTTACCCACCAAAACATGCACAGTTTGTCAGCGTCCCTTCACCTGGCGTAAAAAATGGGCTGACTGCTGGGATGAGGTGAAATACTGCTCTGAGCGATGCCGAAAACGACGCCGTCAAATTACCAAGCCGGAGAATTAATAACGTGGAGACGGTCCATGGACCGTCTCCACGTTATTTCTACCGATGGCTGGTCTCCGAGCGCATCGGCCCTAGATAGCGCATGAGATAGGGAGAGAAAACCTCATAAATCAAGGTAAGGGGTTTGCCATGGTGCCAAAACAAGTAGTGGCGACCCCAAAACGGCCCCTTTTGGTCAAAAGCCGCTTCTAGGGCCGGGTTCCAACCGTAATAAATACCTTGAATATCCCGATAAAGCTCCGTTCGTAAGTTAGCTAGACTGGCCCAAATCGGTAATGAGCGATTCTTTAAGTACTCATCTACATGGCTGGCCTCCCACCACGATGTGGCATAGGCCAACCGCTGCCCGGAAGCCGTGCGTAACCACACCTGTCGTCTGAGGCGAGGACCTGGAACATGGCTGATGAGTGCTGGTGCCCCATCATTAGCCATACCCACCAGGGACATATCAATGACATCCACCTCAGTGGGTTCGCGCGTCATCAGCTGTAGGTGGCGGGTAGGTGAGCCGTCCCCCAGCATGAGAATTTGCCATGCTGGCGATAGCTGATCGTGGGGGAGCCCCTTTTTGACAACTGTGTCATCACCCTGCCAGAGCATTTCCAGAGCATGCCAATCGGTGGGCTTTTGGGCAACAGTCTGAATTATTTTGGGAGCCTTGGGGGATGGTTCAAGCGTTGAAGTCAAAACAGTTTACAAAAATTCATGACTGTTTTTATCATAGACGCTCGGCCCAAGCTCTGCCGTTGTTCGCTGCTGGCCTGCCCTATCCCTTTAGAGCCAGCACCCGTAGACTTCACAAAACAAAGGGTCGCGCTGCACTCAGCAAACAAATGACAGCGCGACCCTGGATAACAAGACTAAAAATAATGCGGATGGCGAGAATCGAACTCGCATGGCATAAGCCACACGCCCCTCAAGCGTGCGTGTCTACCAATTCCACCACATCCGCAACTGACGCTAAGAACCGCTTAGCAGCATATATCAGTAAACCATAAACAGCTCCTTCCATGACGAGTTTTGTTGACTCAATTTTGGGCATCTATCCCAGGGAAGTCTGCGTGGTACGATCAGCTTCCATCCTATGATGCACATAGGTACAACAGTTTTCCTAAGGTAGTGACTAGCTGATGCGCTTTTCGAAGATCTTGATTGCAAACCGAGGTGAGATCGCCCTGAGAATCTTGCGCACCTGTGAGGAAATGGGAATAGCAACAGTAGCTGTCCATTCCACCATTGATCGCCACGCCCTTCACGTACAGCTAGCCGACGAAGCGATTTGCATTGGCGAAGCCCCCAGCAGCCGCAGCTATCTCAATGTTCCCAACATTATTGCCGCCGCCATGACAACGGGGGCCAGCGCCATTCACCCCGGCTATGGTTTCTTGGCTGAAAACGATCGCTTTGTCGATATCTGCGCTGACCACAAAATTGTATTTATCGGTCCATCGGCTGCTGCCATGAGGGCCATGGGGGATAAATCTACCGCTAAGGCCACCATGCAGCGGGTTAAGGTGCCAACGGTACCCGGTAGCCAGGGCTTGCTAGAGACACCAGAGCAGGCCAGTGCCTTGGCGGCTGAGATCGGCTATCCGGTGATGGTGAAGGCCACGGCGGGTGGCGGGGGGCGGGGTATGCGTCTGGTGCGCGAAGCGGGGGACATGACTAAGTTGTTTCTCTCGGCCCAGGGAGAGGCGGAAGCGGCCTTTGGTAACGGGGGCATTTATCTAGAAAAGTTTGTGGAAAACCCCCGCCACATCGAATTTCAGATTTTGGCCGACAGCTACGGCAATGTGGTTCATCTGGGGGAGCGGGATTGTTCAATTCAGCGTCGCCATCAAAAATTGCTTGAAGAAGCCCCCAGTCCAGCCCTTGATCCGACTCTGCGGCAAAAAATGGGTGATGCAGCCGTGCGGGCGGCTAAGGCGATTAATTATGTAGGGGCAGGCACCGTAGAGTTTTTGGTCGATAGCCACGGCAATTTCTACTTTATGGAGATGAATACCCGTATCCAGGTGGAGCATCCGGTGACTGAAATGGTAACTGGCGTTGATCTGATTGGTGAGCAAATTCGAGTGGCCCAAGGAGAGCGTCTCTCCTTTACCCAGGATGATATTGTCCTCAAGGGGCATTCTATTGAATGTCGCATTAATGCTGAAGACCCTGACCATAATTTTCGCCCCAACCCTGGTCGCATTAATGGCTATTTAGCACCTGGGGGGCTGGGGGTGAGAATGGATTCCCATGTTTATACCGATTATGACATTCCTCCCTACTACGATTCTCTCATTGGTAAATTAATTGTCTGGGGACCCGATCGGCATACGGCGATTCAGCGGATGAAGCGGGCCCTGAGAGAATGTGCTATTACTGGTCTGCCTACTACCATTGGGTTTCACCAAAAAGTGTTAGAACGACCTGAATTTCTTAAGGGAGAAGTCTACACTAATTTTGTTGCCCAAATGATGGGATAGCCGATGGGTTCTCTAGGATGATGGAGAGAACGTAAAAGAGAGAGTTTTATGGCTGATGATTATCCCTGCCAGGTAAAAAAATTCCACCGGGCACTCTATCGTTTGCGCGGGGTGGTGGAGGTGAATACGGGGCTAAAACCGTTAGATAAAATCTCTTTGTCAGACTACGGACTCTCGGGAAAACTGGGGGATTTGCCCCATGCGCTGCTGCGTCGTACCCAAGGGGGCTTGCCCGATGAAGCTTGGGCCAACACGGATGTTATTTTGTCCTATGACCGTGCCGGTTGGCTAACGTTAGAGTTTCTTTCTTGGTGGGTGCGTGACCAGTCTCGGGGCGGTGCGCAGATTCAGATGCGTCCTCAGGCGCTACCGCCACTAGCCGGAGAAGAGATTCAGCTGGGCCGTACCCTAAAATTTGTTATTGATCACTTTTGTGTGCTGACAACCCGTGGCCCTGCATCGATGTTGGCATTGCTCGAAGCCCAGGGTCAGGCTCTGAATACAGCCGTGGATAGTTATGCCAATGTGCTGGGAGATTTGCTGGTGGAGGAGCCATCGGACGGTTAAATAGTTGTGGCCAACGCTATAAAAGTCTAGGCACGGCTGCCCCCCTTAGTGATTTCAATAGTGATTTCATCTGTAGACATATGGAAACATATGGGTCTGTAGCATGGTGACGGGGCGGTTTATCCTCTAAATCAGCAATAGCAAAATCTGAGATAATCTCAGGGTTTGTATGGGTAAGTTGCCCAGTCAGACTACTGGTCAGACTCGTTAGGGACAGGATGATGGGACAGGATAATCAGCGGCAGGATCAGTGGCAAGTAATTACGGGCGGGGTAACGGCTCCTAAGGGCTTTACCGGTGCTGGTATCAAAGCTGGGCTCAAGGCTTCGGGCGCGCCAGATTTGGCCTTAATTGTGTCGGAGAATGATGCGATCGCAGCCGCAGTCTATACCCAATCCCAGGTAAGGGCAGCCTGTATAGACTACTGCCAGCAACAGCTTGAGGGCCACCCTTCAGCCCGCGCTATTCTCTGCAATTCGGGACAGGCCAATGCCTGTACCGGTCAGCAGGGCTGGGAAGACGCCGTGACGATGGCCACCGCTGCTGCCACTGCTATTGGTACCACCCCCGATCAGATCCTGATCGCCTCTACCGGTGTCATTGGCCAGCGCATCAAAATGGACCCCCTGTTGGCCCATGTCCCGCAGCTGACCACACAGCTATCCCACCAGGGAGGAGATGCCGTAGCCCAGGCTATTGTCACCACTGACCTAGTACCCAAGACCTATGCCCTAGAAACCACCATCGGCGGTCGGCCCGTTCGGATTGGCGGCATTGCCAAAGGATCAGGCATGATCCACCCCAATATGGCCACCATGCTGTCCTTTATTACCTGTGATGCGACGGTATCACCGGGGCTGTGGCAGGCCATGCTCACCCGCGCCGTTGATCAAAGCTTTAATCAGATCACCGTCGATGGTGACACCAGCACCAACGATACGGTCATTGCGCTGGCCAATGGTCAATCTCGCACCCCCGCCATCACCACACCGGGGCCTGATGCTGAGCGTTTAGAAGCCATGTTGACTGAGCTATGCATTTTCCTAGCCAAAAGCATTGCCCGCGATGGTGAAGGAGCCACCTGTTTGATCGAAGTCCAAGTGTCTGGAGCTGTTACCGATCAAGATGCCAGACAAATTGCCCGTACCGTTGCGGGGTCATCCCTGGTCAAATCAGCTATCTTTGGTCGCGATCCAAACTGGGGACGGATTGCCGGGGCGGTAGGGCGAGCCGGTGTCACCCTAGATCAGTCCAAATTAGCCATTGCCCTGGGGGACATTGTCCTATTAGACAAGGGGCAACCCCAGTCGTTTGATCCCATCGCGGCCCACACCTATCTCAAACAGTGCTCAGAGCTTAGCTCACAAGCCTTCGCCCAGCAAATTCTGCAAAGTACTGAGCCAGTGAATGACCTTGTTGGTGCTGATAATACTGAAACAGTGGAGCGTCAAACTATTGCAGCTGAATCCTTAGCCCATCCGGTAAAAATTGTAGTCAGCGTTGGCAATGGAGCGGGTACTGGCAACGCTTGGGGCTGCGATCTTAGCTATGACTACGTCAAAATCAACGCCGAATATACGACCTAACTCTTTATTAAAATCTCTTTTGGGAACGGTGGCAGTAGCTGCAGTGTTCTAACAGCTTCTTCATCAAACACGCTCTGGCGTGACATGTGCCCTAGTCTTGCTGATTAGGCTTTGTAGCCCCTGTGTCTTGCTTCTTATCAGTTTCTTGTCAGCAGAGTAAATGAACCTAGAACAACCACTTTCTAGGAATAATGTCGAGACTGGAGAACCATCTCATCACGGGCACTGATGGCCCAGCTGTTATTGGGTTTTAATTTTAGAGAGAGATTAAAGTCGAGGAGTGCCTCATCATAGTGACCCATGAGTTTAAGGGTGCTACCGCGAGAAATTAGCCACTGCCAACGCTTAGCCCGGTCATGCTTAATCAAATGGCCAAAGTCACTAACAGCGTTACCGTAGTGACCCAGATCACGAAAGATAATCGCTCGATTGGCATAGGCCCATAGATTTTTGGGGTCCAAATCAATTAGCCGATCTAAATCTACTAAGGCAGCTCGAGTTTGACCTAGGTGAACATAGGTTAGCGCCCTACTTTTGAGCGCCTGTGGGTGATTGGGGCTAAGGGCAAGAGCCCGCTCAAAAAAGCTGATGGCTTCTTGGTGTACCTGCTGTTTCGCTAATGCTAAGCCGGCATCTACAAGCTGCTCAGGGGTTTCGGGTACGGATGTAGAGGACACCACATCCGTCGCTGCTCTGGGACTGCGACGAGAGCGGCGTCTATGGGGTTTTTGATTAAAGGGCGGGAACATTCGGGGGCAGACTCATCACGAACGGTTGAGTCTATTCTGGCAAAAACACTTAACGTCTTTTATAAAAAGATAGTAATCACTAGAAGATTTCAGGATAGCTTCAAGAAGATTAAAGTTCTTCCGAAGGCGCTAGGTCCTAAATACAATAGGGCTTTCAAATACGCACGTAAAACCTGACAACAATCACAGATGCTTGTGATAACAATCACAGTGTTACATCAGGAAGATTTTAGAAAAGATAATTGGTGTACTGATCTGTCAGTACATTTATCAGTTTTGACCATGGTTAAACTGAATAGTTCTCAGGCTTCCCCATATCCCTTAAAAAAATATCTCTGCCGAGTGAGGACATGTTAAAACAGCGACATGGATAAAGCCGCTAATATTGTCAAAGCCATATACACAGCCATCAATCATCGTGATGTGCCCGGGGCCGTAGCCCTGATCGATGACCAATGCTGTTACGAAGACTTAAACTTTTCAGCCACATTTATGGGTAAGACTGCCGTAGAAGGGCTATTTACGGAATCCTGTAGCTCGGTGCCAGCGGATTTGCAGTTTGTCATTGATGATCTGGCGGGGGATGAATGGGCGGTGGGGGTGACCTGGCATGTGGAGCTCAACGGTATGCCCTTTCCCAACGGCCGTGGGGTGAGTTTCTATCGAGTTTCTCCCCAGAGTGGCAAACTGATCTACGGGCGCGACTGCGTAGAACCACCGCTCAAGCCAGGTAAAGCCGCCTTTGCCATTATCCGCTGGGTGACTCCGTTAGTACGCTACTGGTTGGGACGCTCGCAGCGACATTAGCTATGGAAAACGTGACGACTGATCAACCTGAATCGTTGCCAAA
>ERZ1740072.165-NODE-165-length-30340-cov-5.622883_pt1 | contig 30340 bp, 34 predicted proteins | sample MGYA00581733_ERZ1740072 | MGnify/ENA primary metagenome ERZ1740072 (study PRJEB43018, sample SAMN04849741) | marine metagenome | isolation source: floating plastic debris | place: Pacific Ocean | collected 2008-08-30 | study: EMG produced TPA metagenomics assembly...
AAATAAAGGTAGCTCTCCATAGACACTCTCTTTTATTTTACCATACCCACAAAAACTAAGCCTACGAGAATTCGCTGACTTAGAGGCGAATCAAAAGATAGTTTGAATATATCTTTCAAATTCTATTAGAATACGAATAGCATTAGGAATGCCATCATCAGAGAGAAAAGAGCAATTGCCTCAGTCAGAGCGAATCCTAGAATTGCTAGACGGAAAAGAGTTGGCTCAAGAGATGGGTTACGCGCAATTCCTGAGATAAGAGAACTGAATACGTTTCCAATTCCAATTCCTGCTCCTGCTAGCCCGATAGTTGAGATTCCTGCACCAATTAGTTTAGCTGCTTCTACCATATTTGATAAGAAAAGAGAAAAAAAACATGAGATTTATCATACGTTTGCTGCTTCTTTCTTCTTTCTCGCTATCGCAATTCCTTCTTTGTAGAGTTCTTCTTTCTTTTCTTTCTCCTCTTTCTCCCTTCCAAGGAAGAAGAAGGAAGGGGCGGACTCATATACTATGTAATTTGAATTTTTTTCTTGTCTTCTTTTGTTGTTCTCTCTGTACTCTCTTTTCAGTAGAGAGTATAAATATATTTTATATGTATACAATGCAATACCTTCTTTTTCAAAGAGAAAAGAAGAAAAAAGAAACGAAACCACAATCCATATACCCTTCTAAAGCTTATGCTTCAGACGCAAATTTCTCTTGTACAAGAGAAGAAAAGAATCCTTTCAGAGTTCCTTCTAGTTCTGGGCTAATTGTTTTCTCTTTCGCAATAGTTGCTAGAACTGCAGGCGAAATTTGATCAAACGTTTCTTGCTCAAAACGAGGGATGTCTGAAATTGGAAGAGAATCTAGGAATCCACGAACTGCTGCGAAAAGAAGAACAACTTGTTTCTCAACAGCAATTGGTTCATATTGTTTTTGTTTCAGGATTTCTGTTAATCGAGCTCCACGGTTTAGAAGGTGCTGAGTTGATGCATCAAGATCGGATCCGAACTGAGCAAAAGCAGCAACTTCACGGTACTGTGCAAGATCAAGCTTCATTGTTCCAGCAACTTGTTTCATCGCCTTTACTTGTGCAGCTGATCCAACGCGGCTTACAGAAAGACCAACGTTAATTGCTGGACGAATTCCTCGGTTGAAAAGTTCAGTTTCAAGGAAAATTTGTCCATCAGTAATTGAAATAACGTTTGTTGGGATATAAGCTGAAACATCTCCTCCTTGTGTTTCAATAACTGGAAGAGCAGTCAGTGATCCAGCTCCTAACTCATCAGAAATCTTCGCAGCACGTTCAAGAAGACGTGAGTGAAGATAGAATACGTCACCTGGGAATGCCTCACGCCCTGGAGGACGACGAAGAAGAAGTGACATTTGACGGTATGCAACTGACTGCTTACTTAGATCGTCGTACACGATAAGTGCGTGCATTCCACGATCACGGAAGTACTCAGCAATTGCACATCCTGAATATGGAGCTAGGAATTGAAGAGGAGCAGCATCTGATGCTGTTGCAGCTACAATTGTTGTATATTTCATCGCTCCAGCGTTTGTTAAAACGTTTACTAACTGGGCAACTGTTGAGCGTTTTTGTCCAACGGCAACATATACACAATAAAGCTTCTCCTTTTCTGTTGCTTCTGGGTTATCATGGATAGTTTTTTGATTGATAATTGTATCAATCGCAATAGCAGTTTTTCCTGTTTGACGATCTCCAATGATAAGCTCACGTTGTCCACGTCCAATTGGAACAAGACTATCAACAGCCTTCAGTCCCGTTTGCATTGGCTCATGAACTGAACGACGAGAAAGAATTCCTGGAGCTTTGACCTCAACACGAGCTTCAGCTTCAGCGTTGATTGCAGGCCCTCCATCAATTGGACTTCCTAATCCGTCAACAACACGTCCAAGAAGACTTGTTCCGCAAGGAACAGAAACAATAGCCCCTGTTCGCTTTACACGGTCTCCTTCACGGATCTCGTTATCACTTCCGAAAACAACAATACCAACATTGTCGCTTTCAAGGTTCAGCGCCATTCCTTGAACCCCTGCAGAGAATTCTACCATTTCCCCTGCTTGAACTTTTTGAAGTCCATATACACGCGCAATACCATCTCCAATAGAAAGAACTTTTCCGATCTCTTCCATTTTGTTTCCTTCTTCTTCAAAATAAGAAGAAATTTTGTTTTCGATAATACTCGAAAGTTCAGATGCTCGTAATCTTGCAGCCATACAAAAAAAACAAAAAAACATACTTCATTTGCCCTCACCTTTTCATTTTGACTTTTTCCGCGGTTCACACCGCAAAGTGATTCAAAAAGGAAAAAAAAGGACAAATGAGTCATAATCATTCTTTTCTTCATTGAAGAGAGGAAAAAGAGAAGAAAAAATCACTTAGCTTCGCTTTTCAACTTCTTTTCGCCACGGAGAGGAAACTTGAGAGAACTCACGAAACTCTTGGGCAAGTTCAACTGGTTCTGAAACAACACGTTTTGTTTTTTCATCAAAACGAACCTCAGTGTATCCAGTGAGTGGGAAGTCTTTTCGAAGTGGATATCCTTCAAATCCGTAATCTGTTAAAAGACGGCGCAGTTCTGGGTTTCCTTGAAAGAAAACACCGTACATGTCCCAAGCCTCGCATTCAAACCAAGATGCTCCAGGAAAAACAGAAATAACAGAATCTGCAATTTCATTCTCTCGAAGAAGAATTTTGACACGCAGACGACGGTAAAAATTATCTGTTGGCGAAATTCCTCCTACATGATAGACAACTTCAAATCGAGATGATTCAGTTGGATAATCAACAACACAAAGATCTGTAAAGAAATTAAAACAAAACTTTGTTTGGTGCTTCAAATAAAAGAAAAAAAGGACTGCAACTTCTTTGTCAACGATAAAAGTAGGGATATCAGACGGTCCAAATGTATCTTTCTCAGAGAGAGGAGTTTCAAGAGAAACTGTATTCTGAAATGTTTTTGAAAACGCTAAATGCGTTTGAAGCTCTTGGGCCAAACTTCGAGACATATCTGCAAAAGAATGTGAAGAGGGATGAGTCATAGAAAAACAAAAAAGAAATCAATGCCTTCTTTTTCAAAGGTTCTTTGAAAAAGAAGGCAAAAAAACAAACGGAAAATTATTGATCGATCCAGTACGCAATAGACTTTGTTCGCGCGATCTTCTTTTGAAGAAGGAGAATTCCATACAGAAGCCCTTCAGCAGTTGGCGGACATCCTGGAACATATACATCAACAGGAACAATTCGATCGCACCCTCGAACAACTGAATACGAATAATGGTAGTATCCTCCACCATTTGCACAACTTCCCATAGAAAGAACCCATCGCGGTTCTGGCATTTGGTCATAGACTTTTCGAAGTGCAGGCGCCATCTTGTTTGTGAGTGTTCCAGCAACAATCATAACATCCGATTGACGTGGACTAGGGCGGAAAATAATTCCGAATCGATCTAGATCATAACGGGATGCCCCAGCATGCATCATCTCAACAGCACAACATGCTAGGCCAAAAGTCATAGGCCAAAGTGAACTTGTTCGGGCCCAGTTCACAAGACTATCTAAGGAAGAAATCAGATGATCTGTTCCTCGAGGAGTTTGAAGGTTCATGATTCACAAGAAATAAACATCATGAAATGGAAAACCCCATTTCATACCTTTCTATTCTTCTTTTTTCTTTTCATCTTTCTGATCTTCGTTTTTCCTCTTTGAGTTCATTCTTTTTCTTTTTTCCTCCCTCTTCCCTTTTCCCTCTTTTTACTCAGAGGTCGGCGAAGAAGAAGGAGAAGGGCGAGAAGATGAACCACTCGAACGAGGTGATTCCTTTGATGCAAGATGATCAAAAACATTTGTAAGATCTTGTGTTTGATTTTCGATTCCTGCAATAAGGTCATACGAAGTATCAAGAAGATGAGAAAATGGGATATGTGGTGAAAGAAGAGTTTCCAATTCGCGAATTTCTTTTTCTACACTTCCCGTAATTTTTTTTGCTTTTGAAGGAGACGATGAAAAAAGAAACGGGTGAAGATTTCCTCGTCCTAAAAAAGTAAATTTCTTTTGACGCGCTAAAAGATCAAGAAGTGCCTCTTCGTTTTTTCTATCTTGAAGAATAAAAATACATAAAGGGCCCTTTCGTACTTTCGCGTCAATTTTGCTGATTAATTGGCTTAAACTTGAGGATGCGGACGAATTTGAAGACTCTTCTTTGAAAGAAGATGTCTCGGATTCCTCTCTTGAAGGCCCGAATAAAGATGAATTTGTTGCAAGAAAAGATGATGTCTTCACATGGCAAGAGCACTTTAAAGCTCGGAGTGTTCCTCGAAGTTTTTTCCATTCAATACCAGCCATATCTTGGAAAAAGCAAATGTAATACATGGTAAAACAATACAAAAAAAAAGAAACGAAGCAAACCTTCAAAGCAAATCTTAAAGACGACGCTTCTTTTTTGGTCGGCATCCATTGTATGCGACACGAATTTTTGAATACAGCCTTGTTACTTGAATCCCTGAGGCAAGGAGACCTCGTAAAGCAGCTTGTCTATTTCGATGAGAATGCTGTCCGAGAAAAACAACACTGATTGACCCGTACCCTTTTTGTGAACAAAGTTTTCCCACTTTTTCTGCCGTTGCTTGAACTGCATATGGTGTTGATCGTTCAGCTCCTTTAAATCCAGCACAGCCAGCTGACTGGCTCAAGACCGAATCCATGAAGTAGAAAGTATTATTCAATTGAAGAGATACGTATAAAAGCCCAGATTTCATGGCCAGAAACAAAGAAAACAAGAAATGCACGGAGTGAAAGGGATTCGAACCCCTGATGCTCACGCATGCCGGTTTTCAAAACCGGTACTTTCAACCGCTCAGTCATCACTCCAGTTCATCAAATCAAATGACCAGAATCATACAAAGGCAGCTCCGTAGTGAGTGAAAGAAGGAATTGAACCTTCGACCTTCGGATCATGAGCCCGATGAGCTGTCCACTGCTCTATTTCACAAATATTCTTCATCTTTCCATTCAACCCCGAACTGTCTATTGGTTTACGGAAGATACCAACTTACAGAACTATGAATGCTATCAAGAAAAACTTCTGGAAAAACTCCCATCCACAGGGTACATACAATAAGAGGGAAGAAAGTCCAGAACTCTCGTCGATTGACGTCGCTTGTTGTGAATGAATGGGCCATTTTCATGTGTCCAAAAACAACACGGTTATAAAGCCAAAGCGAATATGCAGCTCCAAGAATCATTCCTAATGCAGCAAGGAAGCAAATAAACGTATTTGTTTGGTACACACCTGTTAAGAGCATAAACTCTCCAACAAATGCACTTGTTCCTGGCAGACTTAGATTTCCTAAAGTAAAGAAAAGGAAAAGAACTGCGAAAAGTGGCATGGTATGCACACATCCTCCATAGTATTGAAGAAGACGGGTTTTGTATCGATCATAGAGAACTCCAATGCAAAGGAACAGAGCAGATGAAACAAACCCATGGCTGAGCATAAGCATAATAGCTCCTTCAATTCCTTGAAGTGTTCCACTGAAAAGCCCAAGCGTGACAAAGTTCATATGAGCCACAGACGAGTATGCAATAATCTTCTTGAGATCAACTTGTCGAAGAGTTGTACACGAAGCATAGAGAATTCCGACAACACTTAAAACAAAAATAAATGGTGTGAAATACAAGCTTGCATACGGGAAAAGTGGAAGAGAAAAACGAAGAAATCCATATGTTCCAAGCTTTAGAAGAACACCCGCTAAAACAACCGATCCGGCTGTAGGAGCCTCAACATGAGCTTCTGGAAGCCAAATATGGACTGGAAGCATTGGAACCTTCACTGCAAAAGAAGCAAAGAAAGCAATCCAAAGAATAATTTGTCGTTTTTCAGAAAAAGGAGTGGCAAGAAGAATATGAAGGTCAGTTGTTCCAGCTTCAAGGTAAAGAGCAAGAAGACCAAGAAGCATAAAAACTGACCCAAGAAGAGTATACAGAAAAAAAGTATACGCAGCTTTAATTCTTCGTTCACGTGATCCCCAAATTCCAATAATTAAATACATTGGGAGAAGAACTGCCTCGAAGAAAATGTAAAAAAATAATACATCTAAGATACAGAAAACTCCAAGCATCATTGTTTCCATAAGAAGAAAAAGCACGCAATATTCTTTGACGGAATGTTGCACGCTTGCCCAACCTGTCAGAAGACATAATGGAACAAGAAGAGTTGTAAGTAAAAGGAAAAAGAGAGACACCCCATCAACTCCAAAATGAATTGAAAGAGGCCCCCAAGAAACTTCCGATGCGTATTGAAAATCTGCAATTCCATCATGGAATCCGATCCAAAGAAAAAGAGAATACAAAAATGTAAGGCAACTAAATCCAAGGCCGACCGTTTTTGCAGTATATCCATTCTGGGCTGGAACAAAGCTTACACACAAAGCTCCTACCAGAGGGAGGGCAAGAAGGCTCGGAAGAAAGGGAATATCAAACATTCAAAAGTGTAGTGGTGTATGAAAGAGAACCTTACGCAAATACTAGAATTTTTCGCGTATTTTACGCAAAGAAAGGAACAAACAGTGCACTCATACAAAGGACAACAGCAAGACGAACACTTCCTGCTAAGTGGCCTGCATCAAAGAATCCTTGATCAAACGAAAACGGGAATCCAAGACCTACTGCAGCAATTCCTACAAGACCTACAACCATACAAAAAGCTGCATGATACACAAATCCTGAATGGAAAGCACGCACAAGCTTCACTTGAGAGGAAAGGAGAGATACAAGACCAAATGGCCCAAAGATTTCAAAGAGCCCCTTATCAAGAGTTTTGAACGAAACGTGATATCCAAAAGCGAGAGACTGACGTGCAAATGCGTTGAAAACTCCGTCAAACATCCAACGGTACGAAAAGAACTCGATAAATGGTCGAACAAGAGGATTCAATGCTTGAACATATGAGAAAGAAGGAAGACCAAGAGTCAGAATATAAGCAACAACAGCTCCAGCAAAAGTAAATCCTAATGGAAGAAGTTTTGTTTGTGTATCAATATACTCAGCTTCAAGAAGACGGCTATGGTCAGGAAGAACGAAGAGAGCTTGCCCCCAAAAAGTAGACCCTGCTCCAATAAACGCATCTTTTCCAACGTATCCAACAAAAATACTCCCAACACAAAGGAATGCAAGTGGAAGTGCCATAAGAAGAGGAGCCTCGTGAATTGTTTTATACGCTGACTTCTCTCCGGAAACTGGTCCTAAGAAGGCAACGAAGAGAAGGCGGAATGAATAATACGAAGTAAAGAAAACACACATACTTCCTAAAATATGTGTAAATCTACCACAAATTGTATATTGAGCTGCGGCTACTTCAAGAATCACGTCTTTTGAATAAAATCCAGTAAGAAAGGGGAATCCAACAAGAGCAAGTGATCCAAGAACCATCATTGTATATGTCCATGGAAGAGCTTGATTGAGTCCTCCCATCTTTCGCATATCTTGTTCGTCGCTTAATGCATGGATAACTGATCCGGCGCTCAGGAAAAGAAGAGCTTTAAAAAATGCATGATTCGCAAGGTGAAAAACTCCAACAGAATAGGCTGAAAGTCCACATGCAAAAATCATATACCCGAGCTGACTACATGTTGAGTACGCAATAACTCGTTTCATGTCGTTTTGAAAAAGCCCAGTTGTAGCAGCAAAAAAAGCTGTCATTCCTCCACAACAAGCGACAACTGAAAGAGCTTCAGGAGCATACTCAAACATAGGAGAGCATCGTGCTACAAGAAAAACTCCAGCAGTTACCATTGTGGCAGCGTGAATAAGTGCAGAAACCGGAGTTGGCCCTTCCATAGCATCCGGAAGCCATGTATGCAGGCCTAATTGAGCAGACTTTCCGACAGCACCAATAAAAAGAAGGATACAAAGAACAGAAAGTGCATCACATTCGTATCCGAAGAAAAGGAATGATGTTCCATACAGATGCCCAGCAGTTGCAAAAACAGTTGCAAGATCAACACTTTGAAAAAGAGAGAAAACCCCAAAAATTCCTAGCGCAAATCCCACATCTCCAACTCGATTCATAAGCATTGCTTTAATTGCCGACTTATTCGCTTGAAGACGCGTATACCAAAAGTTAATAAGAAGGTATGAAGCAACACCAACACCTTCCCATCCGAGAAACATTTGAACAAAGTTATCGGATGTAACAAGCATAAGCATGCAAAATGTGAAGAAGGAAAGATATCCCATAAATCGAGGAAGGTGTGGATCTTCCCCCATGTAAGATTGAGAGTAAATATGAACCATTAAACTAACTGACGTCACAACACAGAGCATGACTGCTGTTAATGGATCAAATAAAAATCCCCATGAAGCTTGAAAAAGCTCAGAAGAGAACCAAGAAGCCGCTTGAAGCGAGCACATACATTGGCTAAACCCTACTTCGTAGAGAATACAACATGATTGAAGAAAAGCAAGTCCAACAAGAAGCGTTGTCACGGCTGCTGCTCCACGTCCTCCAATGTATCTTCCTAGTCCAGTTGCTGCGAGAAAGCCAAAAAGAGGAAGAAAAACTGTCGATAAATACATACTCAAGAATTTGAATTGATCCTCAGTGAGTTTTTCAGCACCAAAAAGAAAACAATCTGAAGAAGAAGTTTTTTGTCAAACACAAAAAACAAAAGGTGCACAATACAGAATGTCTGAAAGTGGACTTGAACCACTGACACGAGGATTTTCAGTCCTCTGCTCTACCAACTGAGCTATTCAAACGAGATTTTTTCCTCTTTTTTATCTTTCTCTTTGTGATTGTTTGGCAGAAAAGGAAGACGAAGAGAAAGAAGAAGAAGAAAAGCTTGCAAGAAAAAACAAATAAAGAGAAAGAAGCGACTGATTTTCTTCAGTACACGAAATTGGGTATGTCAACAATTTTGAAGAAATTTTTCCACATGAAAACCCCATAGTTGGAATTCCGTGCGTTTGTGCTTCTTTTAAGGCTGTGCTCGACGCTGATGCTTCAAAAACAAAAAGCAAATCAGGTTTTGTTGGCCCAACTCTATATGATTGATAAAACCCTGTTTTTCGCGTATGAGAAAAATATTTGTCTTGATGGGAAGAGTGGGGAGAGGAGGAAGAGGAATATTCACTTTTTTCTTTTCCATACTCTACAAGACTTTGAAGTTGCGCTGCTCGTTTTTTCGATTCTACAATATGGGCCCAATTTGTTAAGCTTCCACCAATCCATTTTCCAGCTAAAAGACTCTGATTCCAATGCATTGCTGCCCAGAGTGCTAAGCTATAAGAAATTTGTTGAGTTGCGCTATAGAAAAGAACTTTTTGTGGATTTTGAAGAAAGGATTGAAAGATAGGCGCCGCTCGGCGAAGATCAGCTTGAGTTTTTTTCTCATCAAATACAATTTGACCTTCATTTGAAAAAAGAATATTTCCATACGAAGAAGGGTGAAGAGAAAGCATTCCTTGCGTACTTTCGTGAACATGAGGGAGCGGAAATGAAAAATTTCCGACTCCTTGGGACTTTGATGAAGTTCTTTCAAGATGTGACTCCTTTGTATGAAGAGTCTGTTCAAAAGAAGATCGAAGGGCTTGAAACTGTCCAATGCTTTGGGCATAAGCTGTTGTGTCCACCACCTCCCCAAAAGATTTTGAAACTTCTTCAGGTGTTTGTTCACTTCCTTTCTTTTTCCATTTCTTTGAAGGTTTGACAGGAAGAAGACTATGAAGAGGGAACCCAGATGACGAAGTGGCATCAAGAGAGGTATGACGGCAAGCATCATACAGTGGACTTTCTTCAAGAGACAGAGTCTTTAGTTCTCTGTATGCGAGAAGTCTTGGAGAGTCTTTTTTCTTTTTTGCTTCTTTTTCAAGTGGTTTTGCTTCAGAGAGCGCGCTAAAAAGATATCCGTGTGCCATATGACAATACATAAAAAATGAAAGAAAGAGGTGACAGAATCGTATAAAGAAGAAAGACTATCTGATGTGGCGGAGGACAAAAGTGCCTGGAGCAAGAGGGATTGAACCTCTGTATGGTGGAGTCAAAATCCACCGCCTTTCCACTTGGCTATGCTCCATGTGCCGCACCAAAGTGCCTTTCTTTTTTACACGATATATCGAGCTAAAGCGTGCACTTTTGCCCACGTTTTTTTTGGAAGTGTATACGGAATCGGAGGAAGGACACGTGTTCCGAGAGGGGCTTCCCCTTGAGATTGAAGGAGAAGAGCTGCGTTTGAAGCAGCTTTTTGATAACTTCCATCTAATCGGCGAATTTTTTTCTTTGTCTGGACAAGAACTGCTTTGACGACCTGTCCTTTTTTGATCTTTGTTGCTTGTCCGGTTTTTTTTGTCTTGACACTAGCTAGGAATTTTTGTCCAATGTTTTTTCGTGAAGTTTTTGTATACAAATGAAAACATTCGATAGTATTTGCTCCAGAATTATCATAGACTTTTATCTGAGTTTTACGTGTTATCATGGACAAGAGAAGAGGAAGAGGAAGAAGAGGAAAAGAAGAGAGACTCTGAAAAAAGAAGAAAGTGAAAAGAGAATTACATTGAACGGGTAATGAATTGAACTGGAAGACCCATTTTCTGGCGAACCGCCGCTGCCGCTTGAGTTGCCACTGCTAAAGGAACTCCATCAAATTCAAAAAGAATTTGTCCAGCTTGAACATTCACTACCCAATGATCTAAAGATCCCTTTCCTTTTCCCATTCGAACTTCAGACGGTTTCTTCGTTACCGGAATATCTGGAAAGACTCGAAGGACAATCTTTCCTCGTCGTTGAAAAGTTCGGCTTAGAGTACGACGACAAGTTTCAAGCAGTCGAGCTGAAATTTGTCCAGCTTTTGTCACTTGGATTGCATATCTTCCAAAAACAAAGTTGTATGATTGAACTTGTCCTCTTTGTCGGCCTTTTTGAACTTTTCTTGATCGTGGTTTACGCGGAGAGAGCATGGAGCAATCAAAAAAATAAACAAACGTTTCTCTTCTCTGAAAGAAGAGAAACGTTTTGCCATTCGGACTTCGTGCAAAAACCTAGATCATATATGAAATCCAAATCTTTACTCCGATTTGTCCGTATGCTGTACTAGCCGTACAGCTTGAATAATCTATTGCGTGAGAGAGTGTATGAAGAGAAGTTTCTCCATACTGACGCTTTTGGTCTTGAGCCATTTCAACCCCGTTAATACGTCCAGAGCACAGAATTCGAATTCCTCGAATTGATGGGTTTGCCTCATAGAAAGCCTCAACAAGAGAGAAAATTCTTGGAAGTCTTTGCCCTCGCTCAATAGATGAACGAACAACAGAGCTTAAAGTTTCTGCACTTAAATCGGGTGATGGAAGGCTAACCCAACGAAATGAGATGTTCTTTGTGTGCGAAGAAGAAGAAAAGCGTGACAGAGAAGAAGAGACACCTTGAGCAGGGGCAAAATGAAGCGATGGGAAAGAAAGCGTAGATGACACTCCTTCTAGACCCTTGCCTTTCTTTCTTGCTAATTCTGCATTTATTGTATGAGATGCAAAGTGAGTTGTATGAGAAAGAGAAGAGAGAAGGTGAGTCTGCCCATTCGCATAGGATTGAAGCAAGGAAAGAGCGGGGCTTGCATTTGCATTTCCCTCTCTTCCGTCTCCGTGGCCACATACTTGCAGTATATCACTTTTTTTGAGTTTTCTTCCACCTTTTGCAAACTTCCCCCCTCGTGAGATTCGACGAGATGAAGAATGAGAAGGAAGTCCTTCACTGGCAGAGTAAAAAACCCAAACAAGCCACCCAGCTTTGGTTCTCTGTGTAATACATCGAGCTGAATGAAGAGAAAGAGAGCGGAGAAATTTTTGAATTCTTTCTCGTACACGAAAATCTTCTAAAAGTGTTTGTGCTGCTGATCGTGCTGATGGTACTGGAGTTGACCAAACAAGATCGGGTGTTCTTTTGACTCCAATCCGCAATCCAATTGGATTTGCTTTATGTCCCATAGGAGAAAGATGAAAAAGAGAAAAGAGAAGCTGATAGTATCATTCTTGTCTTCGATATGCCAGGGGAAAATGAAAAGAAGAAGAGGAAAAGGAAGAAGAAGATCAAGGGCGCTACAGAACAGGTGGAAGACCATCAAACGCAAAGAGAACCCCAGAAACAAAAAGAACCCATCCTAGTGTAAGTGGAAGAAAAACTTTCCACCCTAATCGCATAAGTTGATCATAGCGATATCGAGGAAAAGCAGCTCGAACCCATACATACAGAAAAACAAAGAGCAGAAGTTTCAGGCTAAACCAAACTGACCCCGGTACAAAAGTAAAAGGTTCAATTTCAAAAGGAGGAAGCCATCCACCAAGAAAGAAAATAACGCATAGACTACTCATGAGAAGCATATTTGCATATTCTCCAAGGAAGAAAAGTGCAAAGGCCATCGAAGAATACTCAACGTTATATCCTGCAACAAGTTCTGCTTCTGCCTCAGGAAGGTCAAAAGGTGCTCGGTTTGTCTCTGCTAGGCAGGAAATAAAGAAAAGAAGGAAAAGAGGAAAAAGAGGGAAAAGAAACCATACGTCTTTCTGACACAGAACAATCGTATGAAGATTGAGCGATCCTGTACAAAGAAGAAGATTAATGAGAATGAGTCCAATTGAAACTTCATATGAAACCATTTGGGCAGCTGATCGTAAACACCCTAGGAAAGCATATTTTGAATTACTTGACCATCCTGCAATAAGGATTCCATACACACCTAGTGAGGAAACTGCAAAAAGGTAAAGAATTCCTAAGTTAATATCTGCAAGAACGCAGGTCTCATCGAATGGAATAACTGCCCATCCTAAGATACTTAAAAGGAAAGTAAGAACTGGGGCAAGAAGAAAAAGCCCAGGTGTTGAGTTTTGTGGAATTAATGGCTCTTTGAGAAGAAGCTTTAATCCATCGGCAAGAGGCTGAAAAAGACCTAGAGTCCCTACAACATTTGGTCCTTTACGACGCTGCATAGAGGCCATAATTTTACGCTCTGCAAGCGTAAAGTAGGCAACTCCAATAAGAAGACACACAATAAGTCCTAAAAGTCCTAAAATATTGAAGTGAAACAGTTGAAGAATCGAAGGGAGAACTGACTCTCCTACTCCATCAATGGTCTCGCGAAAAGAAAGATATTGCTTCATCCAAAATCCAGAATACTCCCTAAGAAAGCAGAATACTGCCTAAGAAGGGCGCGATACGTCAAATACACTTTGAGCGAAATCTATCCTCTACGGGGATCGAACCCGTGTTCCCGCCATGAAAAAGCGACGTCCTGACCACTAGACGAAGAGGACAAAAGAAAAAATACAAAGAAAAAGAATGAACCTGAAGAGACTTGAACTCCTAGCCTCACGCTTATCAAGCGTGCGCTCTAACCGTTGAGCTACAGGTTCAAAAGGAAAGAGATCCAAAAAACGAAAGAAATACATTCTTTTCTTTCTTTGGATCTCTTTCCTCCTTCAAAGACAAAAAAACGGAAAAAGTTCAATGGAAGACTCAAAGAAAAGGAGACAAGTTCATGTGGTAGAATGTCGGTTTCCAAAACCGAAGGAGAGGGTTCAACTCCCTCGTTTCCTGGTTTTCTTGATCTTCTTTTTCTTCTTTCTCTTGCTGGTCTGCTGGTGAAGAAAAGAAAAACCCGATGAGTCAGGACATAGCGCAGCCTGGAAGCGCACCTGTTTTGGGTACAGGGGGTCATAGGTTCAAATCCTGTTGTCCTGATCCATGCATTGAGCATGCTTGGATTTCGTGCACTTTCTTTTTGTATGATTGCTTATATTTTTTTATCGTTTATCCTTTTCCTTATCGGAATTCTGGGTATTTTTCTGAATCGAAAAAACCTTCTTTTGATGCTTATGTCAATTGAACTTCTCCTACTAGCGATCAATCTAAATTTTCTTTTTTTCTCTCTTTGGATTGATGATTTAATGGGTCACCTGTTTACTCTGTTTATTTTAACAGTTGCAGCAGCTGAGTCAGCTATTGGACTAGCACTTCTTGTAGTGTACTATCGAGTTCGAGGGAATATCTCAATTGAGTATATGAATCTTCTTCGAGGGTAATTTTCCTTTTTTCTTCTTTTTTTCTGTCTCAAACAAATGAATCAATATTCTTGAACAGAAGGAATGACCCTCTTTTTTCCCTGAAAAAGCTGAGAAGAACAAGATTCGAACTTGTGATGATAAAAATCACTAGATTTACAGTCTAGCGCCATAAACCACTCGGCCATCTTCTCACGATATACGCTTTCTTTCTTGCTTTTCTTTTTTTCTCTTTGCATATATGAACACATATTCTCAAAATCCAGCATATACAAAAACTGCTTGGCGTGTTCTTGCACAAGCATTTGAAGAGCAAAAACCCTTGGTTGGGCGATACCTGACCCGTATTCCAGGGGGATTTACGGTGTCTATTGCAGGTATTGTATGTTTTCTTCCTTATAGTCGATCATCAATGCGACTTCGACAGAAAAAACACCCTGTAGGGTATCTATCCTCTTCCAATCCAAAATCTGGATTCTTTCCAGACGAGAAAGTTTCTCTTCTTTCTTCCTCCTCTTCTTCCCCTTCTTCCTCTCAGACAGTGGGGAAGAAAGAGGACTCTTCTTTTGCTTCTGTTTGGAGTCTCACACCGGATCAAGTTCATCAGCTTGTTCGAAAACGCTCTTTTCGTTCACAAGCTGTTTTAACTCAGGTTTGGACTCCATCCCTTGATCGAACAAAAGAAGGGAAAGAAGCTCGAGTGCAGAAATTACCACTTCCTTTCTCATCCCGTGGATTTATGGGCCAAGTTGGTCTCTTTACTCTTCAAAAGCTTTCAGGAACTCAAATTGTGGTCGTCGAAGAATTTTCTCTCGATCCATCTTTTTATTAATTTTTTCTCTTTTTTCTTTTTTTTTTTTTGAAAAAAAGAAACTTTTTTCCACGTTCCATCAATGCCTCAACTAGATAGTGTTACCTTCCTAAGTCAAGTATTCTGGGTTTTTCTTGGGTTTGTTACGTATTACCTTCTTCTTGTTCGAACATACCTTCCAGCACTTCACCGCCTAACTCGAGCACGCGCCTCTCTTCAAGGAGCAGTTTCTGAAACTTCGCAGGCCTCACCAAGTGAAGCTGATGAAGCTATTCTTACATCGGCATCAGATCTTTGTGCCGTTATTGTAGGAGAAGCTCGTTCAATTCGTCAAATCGAAGACGATCTTGATCGAAAACTTGATCGTGTCCGAACTCTTCCAGCTCAATTCGCTCAAAAGCGAAATCTGACAAAGGGACTTTCAATTCTTCTGAAAGATTCAATGGACGCTGGATTTACAACAAAAAAGCTGACAACACCATCAGCTCATACTTTCTTTACCCTTCTCAAAAAGGCTTCTCCAGCTTTTTCTTTGAAGCTTGTGAATGATATGGGAGATCTAGCTCCATCTCAAGCATCGCTCAGTGGAGCAAAGCCAGCAAAAGCTGGAGAGCAAGGTGTGTATACATCCCTTTCTGCAGCTCGTAGTCTTTCTCTTCTTCAAGGATAAGAGATTTTTCTCTTGCATTTCTTTTTCTTCTTTTTCTTTCTTCTTTTCGCCTTTCATAGACTGGCGATTCATTGAATTCCTCATTATTTTTTTCGTTGTCTATGACATCATCAAATAGCATTCTTTTCACGGGACTGCTTGTCCTTTGTGCTCTTATTTCAAAGCAATTTCTTTTAATCAACGAGGAAACACTTGTTGCTCTTTGCTTCTGTGTATTTGTGTTTGCTGCTATTCGTTTTGGAGGCGGGATGGTTCAAGGAATGATCGAGGCTCAACAAGATGAGATCTCACAAAATATTTCTCAAGGATCTCTTTCTCAGCTTGAAGCACTTCAAGCTCGCCTTGAAACTTCATCAAAAATTCAAGACGCTCTAGCAACTTTTCATTCAAATTCTTCTGGACTTCAAACGTATCTAGACTCTTCTCTTGAAGCTGGGTATAAGAAAGACCAAGATTGGTTTTCCCGACTTTATGAGGGACAAATCAAACTTCTTGGACTTCCAACATCTCAGGAAACTCTCCGTACGAATGTTCCACAGTTGGTTCGTGAACTCATTCTTCTGAATCCGTCGGTCCCGTCAGTTCTTCTTTCTCAATCTTTTGCTAGCCTTCAGGTTGCAAAAGATGCAAAAAAAGGACGCTCAGGGCCGGCTTTTCCTCCAAAGAAAGTAGTTCTTTAATCGTTCCATTTTTTCGAAGAAAAGAATGATCCTTTTGTTTTGTCTTCCATTTGTATGGCAACTTTAAATCAACGAATTCAATCTTCTTCCTTTTCGAAAGGGCACACTCAAGCTGTTGACCCAGGACTTCAAGGCTCTCCTCAAAAAAAGGGAGTTTGTGTTCGAGTCACAACTCGGTCACCAAAGAAGCCTAACTCTGCAGTTCGAAAGGTCGCGCGAGTTCGATTAACGAATGGAAAAACAGTTTCAGCGTATATTCCTGGGGAAGGACACACTCTTTCTGAACATTCGCTTGTTCTTGTTCGAGGAGGACGTGTCAAAGACCTTCCAGGAGTGAAATATCACCTTGTTCGCGGAGTCTATGATTTCCAAGGTGTTTCTGGTCGAAAACAAGGGCGCTCAAAGTATGGAACAAAGAAACCTTCATAATTTCTTTTTTGAGTCTTTGGTTTTTGGACGTGGACCTGTTTTTGGTTCGTTTTCGTTCTTTCTTTTGTGTCAGTCCTTTCCTCTATTTCTTTCTTTTTATGACATTAAAAGTATTTGCCGAAACGGCTTCTCGTTTGCAAAATGCTGTGCAAAAGAAGCAGCGCCTTTTCTTGGAACCTTCTTATCCATTAATTCGAGATTTTTTTGCTCTTCTTGAATATCATGGATACATTGAAGGAGTAACGTCTGTGGCTGAAGATATCCCTCTGGACACTGGCAGAGGAAGGAAAAATCGTCGCCATTCCTTTCGATGGACGCGACCTCATATTCATCAACTGCTTGTAGGATTAAAATATAGTGAGTCTCCTCAGCTCAAGGGAAGCTTCACAAAGGTTCTTTTCTCTTCTTATCCCTCAAAACGGACAGCATACTCATTGAAGAATCTTCACTATTTGAAGCAAACATCGACTTCATCTCATTGTTTATATGTGTTTCTTACAAATAAAGGAGTTCTTTCTCTTGATCAATGTCTTGAACAAAAAGTTGGAGGATTTCTTTTTTGCCGTGTTCTTTAAACGCCCCATTGGCTTCGTTTTCTTCAATGCCTTCTTCTTCCTCTTCTTCCTTTTTTTCTTCTTTTTCTTCAACGAAACTAGCCTATCATGTTCAAGAGGCCCTCTGGAGAATTTTCTACATATTTGTATCATTCAGCCTCGTAGCACTCGTCAGTTGGGGATCTTTAGAAAAACTTTTCGTCTATCTTTTGGCTCCTGTTGATGGGTCTGGTGCTCACAATGTAAGTTTTTTGACTTCATCATTAGCAGGTGTGCTTGAAGCGTATTTTGTTGTTCTTCTTCATTCAGGGTTTTTCTTTACATTTCCGTTAAGCTTGTATCAAGCTTGGGCCTATATTCGTCCAAGTTTGCATGCAACAGAGGCTTTCCATTTTTCTACATTCTTTTGCAGTTCTTTAGGACTAGGGGGACTTTTCTTTTCCCTTTTTTTCCTTTTTCTTTTTCCAAGTATTTGTCAATATTTTCTCGACGCTGAAAAAATCGAGACAGTCTATGAATTTCTTTATTTTCCAGATCTTCCAAAATACTTTCAAATTCTTCGGACTTTTTACTGTATTTTATGTTTTTCATTTTTGTGCGTCTTTTCGCTTTCTCTTTTTTTTGCGTCGTCTCCGCTTCAATCCTTTGCCCAATCAGTGAGCCTTCGTAAACTAGCTTGGATTGGGGGTGGATTTCTTGCTCTTCTTCTCAGCCCACCTGACCTTAGCATTCAACTTTTTTGTTGGGGGTGTCTTCTTCTTTGGTTTGAAATATGCTATTTTTGTATTTGTATTTTACATGCATACTTTTCTTTTCAATTTCAGGAAGACGCAGGAAGTGAAGAAAGTGAAGAGAATGAAAGAGGAGAGAAACCGACGCAAAAGAGAAAAGAAAGAAATTCATAATTCAGAATCGTAGAGGTATGATCTCTCTCAATCTCATCTTTTCCATCTTTCTCTCTTTTTTTTTTGATGTATATCCAATTTTCTGATCTTCCTTTGTGTAAAGACACCCATCTTTCCTTTGAAGAAGGAGTAAGCCTGGAAGAAAAGGAAGAAAAAGCATCACCTTCTGTGAAGCAAGTATGGCTTCAAGGTCCTCTTGGTCGAATCACATATGATATATCAGACATAGAGGAAATCCAATTCACTTCTTCAGGAATGTATATGCCGGAGTCTTCACCGAATGCACCTGACCACTTATATCTTCTTTGTGATCGTTTTGTTCAGGACAGCTCTCAAGTAGGGTCGGCTTTTCAAGTAGGACTGAAACTTCAGGGAACTGGATTTAAAGTAACGGGTCTTTCTCCCACAAGTCTTCAGTTTTCAGTTGGTTTAAGCCATCCTATTGAATTTTTTCTTCCTGAAGATGTTTCATATGTTCTTGTAAACCCAACTCAAGTTTTCCTTTTTGGAATGAATAAAGAAAAAGTGTCTCAAGTAGCTGCACAATGTTGCGCCCTTCTTCCGAAAGATAATTATCACGGAAGAGGGATTCATCGCCTCGAAGACCTTGCTTCCCTCAAGTTAAAAAAAGGAAAGAAAAAATAATAGGGTGACGATAAGAAAGACATTCTTCACCATCTTTAGGTATTCAAGTCTATGCTCGAAACTCTTCTTCGCAGATATAAACTTTCTCCTCTCGTTTTTGGCCTCACTCGACTCTACGGAATTGGTCAACGAGACGCTCTTTTTTTCTGTTCTACTTTAGGTGTCTCTCCATCGATTCTTTTAAAAGATCTTGATCCATCACACTTAAGTAAACTCGAACGATATCTTGAAAATTATTGCGTTCTTGAATATCAGCTTCGAACAAAATTTCAATCGATTCAAAAAAATCTTGGATCAATTGGATCATATAGAGGGCTTCGCCATAAGTATCGACTGCCCTGTCGTGGGCAGCGAACACGAACAAATGCGCAAACGCGCCGACGTATGAAATAACATTCTTTTCTCTCTATGGATTGGCTGCAGTATATTCAAACTCAGAAAAAAAGAAAAACAAAAGCTCTTTCATCTGCTTCTTCTCTTTCTTCTCTCCCTCTTGAGAAGCTTCAGACAAAGACACTCTTTGAGAGTTTTGTGCGGGATTCATCTTTTCAGGGTGAAACGAAAAGACTTCACCGTGAAAAACAAGGCAAGCAAAGAACAATTTCTCAGAAAAAGTTTTTAGTTTCAAGTCTAGTTTCCTGTATCTTTTCTTCTCCGTCGACTTTTTCTTCAAGCATTTTTTTCACCGAGGGACGACTTCTTGCAGAAAAGCTCCACTTTTCTCGATCAATCACTGAGACAAAACGTGATCTTGATTTTTCTCTTGCCTTAGCTCGCTTTTTTTGGTTTCAAAAATATGGTGAATTTCTTTCAAAAGCTGAATGCCTGGCAAAAGTTTTTGAGGCTATAACACCTCTTGTTGGACTGAAAAAAGTTCGCCGTGGAAGATCCTCTCAAGGAACACCCGTTCCTTTATCTGAACCATCCCGTACACAATTAGCATGGAAATGGATTTTTCAGTCGGCAGGTGTTCAAGGATCTCCGCCAAAAGATACTGAAGCTCCTTCTCGTCAAAAAGGAAAAGCAAGAGGAAAAATAAGTGAAAAAATAGATTCTTCACCTTCGAGTGGAGGGTTCGATACAAAGCTTGAAAAAGAAATTTCTTTCAAGTTTGGAAACCTTCGTACAAAGAAACATGCAAGTCTTTTAGGCCAAGAATTCTTTAAGATTCTTGAAGGAACAAGTAATGCATGCCAAGAAAAGGAAAAGTGGTACAAGCGCATCCAAAAAAGTCGAATCCATGCAAACCCTCGATGGTGGCGAGGATAAATTGGTGTATCTTTTCTTCTCTTTTTTCTTCCACCAATTTTTTATTTCATTTTTGTAAGCTATGAGGTCTATTTGGAAAGGTCCCACTGTTCATCGATCTTTGATGAATCACGTGATTTCACCTGCTTCATCGGAGGAAGGAGGGTTTCTCTATATGAGAGATTCTTTTATTCTTCCAGAATTTGTTGGGAAAACTTTTTATGTGTATAATGGACGCTCTTTTCTTCAAGTGAATGTCCAAGAAGGTATGATTGGGCATAAATTTGGAGAATTTGCTCATACGCGAAAGCGACCAATACATAAAAAAAAGAAATAACATAAGACTCGCATTTCATTTGAACACGTGAGCTTATAGTTTAATGGTAAAATGGGTTGCTCATAACGACTACGACATTGGTTCAAATCCAATTGGGCTCATCCAATACGACTCCAAAGGAAACTTTGGCACGGTGCTCCAGCTTTGTCTTCCCGCAGCTGCTGGCACGATGCACCCGATGCGAATATGGTGGAAATGGTAGACACGCTGGATTTAGGTTCCAGTTCTTCTGGATTGTGGGTTCAAGTCCCTCTATTCGTATTTGTGAAGCTCAAAATAAAGAGAAAATCTACAGTTGGCCCATATCTACCCCCTCCCTCAAACGCTAGTGAGGGGAAAGGACAGGAATGCCAGGAAGGGGGATAAGGTGAAAAGATGGAGAGGAGTGCGTAGCTCAGCGGTAGAGCTTTCGGCTTTTAACCGACAGGTCGTAGGTTCAAGTCCTACCGCACTTATCTTTTTTTCATCGTTTCTTCCAGAAAGATGTGACTTTTTCCATATCTTTCTTGCCAAGGTTGGGTTTCTTTTTTCTTCTTGTACATTTCAAAGGAAGTCTGAAGCAAATTCTTTTTTCTTGGACTTTTCAAATCCTTTTGAAGACAGAGGAAAGAAAAAGGAGGAGGCGATGAAGTCTGCACACTTTGTCTGTATGTATCAATTTATTGAACGTTGGGTTTTTTCAACAAACCACAAAGATATTGGAACTCTGTATCTTTTCTTTGCAGCGTTTTCAGGAATTTTAGGAACACTTTTCTCGTTCCTTATTCGTCTTGAACTTGCTTCTCCAGGGAACCAAGTTCTCAATGGTGACCATCAGTTTTATAATGTTGTTGTCACTGCGCACGCATTTCTTATGATTTTCTTCATGGTTATGCCAGCACTCATTGGTGGATTCGGAAACTGGTTTGTTCCTCTTCTTATTGGAGCACCAGATATGGCCTTCCCTCGCCTAAACAATATTAGTTTCTGGCTTCTTCCACCCTCATTAATTCTTCTTCTTGCATCAGCATTTGTTGAAGGTGGGGCAGGAACAGGATGGACAGTGTATCCACCATTAAGTACAACACTTTCTCACTCTGGTGGGGCTGTTGATCTTGCAATTTTTAGTCTGCACGTGTCCGGAGCAAGTAGTATTTTAGGAGCGATGAACTTCATTACAACTATCATCAACATGCGTGGGCCGGGAATGAGTTTCCATCGCCTTCCGCTTTTTGTATGGGCAGTTTTTGTCACGGCTTTCCTTCTTCTCCTTTCTCTTCCGGTTCTTGCGTCGGCAATTACAATGTTACTTACAGACCGAAACTTTAACACAAGTTTCTTTGATCCAGCTGGAGGAGGAGACCCTGTTCTTTTCCAACATCTTTTTTGGTTGTGCGTCGAAGCAAAGTTTGGATAAAAAGTTGAAGAAGTGTTCCAAAGAAACCTTCAAGAAGAACCACCCTTATCCTCTTCATGCAAGAATGAAAGGAGACCATAGCATGGGCGGTCTTTGTGATTTTCTCTGTTGAATATGCGTACGATTTCTTTGCCTTAGGACACAAACAAACCTATCTTTTTCTTCCGAGCCTTAAGAAAAAGACTGAACACTAGGGGCGAGTCCTGAGAAAGAAACACTTTTTTCGCGTTCAATGCTGAAAAATCCCTTTTGTCCAAAAACTTCGGGAAAGGCCTTTTCTTCTTTGAATGGCCTGCAGAGTCAAGAAAAGAGAAAGCTTTCACCTAGGCAGAAAAGAATCTTTTTTGTGACCCTTTTCAAGAATCATACAATTGGAAAGAAAGAAGATATTCGTTTGCCACATGGAAAGAAAAGTTTTCAAACCTTGACAGTTTAGAGTTTGAAATATACAAAATTCGTTTTGTATGACGGTAAGAAGAAAAGAATGTTGATATTTTTTGGCCAATCTTCTCATCAAAAGAAAAAATGCCCAAAAAAGTATTTCGAGTTTAGTCTCTATAAGCACATGCAACGCCTTTCGATTCTTAAACAACCACTGGTTTCAGTGGTGACAGATCACCTTATTGATTACCCAACACCAAGTAACCTTACATATTGGTGGGGATTTGGGTCTCTTGCAGGAATTTGTCTTCTGGTTCAAATTGCAACAGGAATTTTTCTTGCCATGCATTACACTCCACATGTAGACATGGCTTTTGCAAGCGTTGAACATATTATGCGAGATGTAGAAGGAGGATGGTTTCTTCGATACGCACATGCGAACGGAGCGAGTTTCTTTTTTATCGTTGTCTATCTTCATATGCTTCGTGGACTGTATTACGGAAGCTATGTTCAGCCTCGTGAAACAGTCTGGATTGTAGGAGTTGCAATTCTTCTTCTTATGATTATCACTGCTTTTATTGGATATGTTCTTCCTTGGGGACAAATGAGTTTTTGGGGAGCAACAGTTATTACAAGTCTAGCAAGTGCACTTCCAATTGTAGGAGAAAGTATTGTAACTTGGCTTTGGGGAGGGTTTTCTGTTGATAATGCAACTTTAAATCGTTTCTTTAGCCTTCATTATCTGCTTCCTTTCCTTATTGCTGGTGCAAGTATCGTTCACATTGCAGCTCTTCATCAGTATGGATCATCAAATCCTCTAGGAATCCACGCAGCGGCTGATAAAGTTCCTTTCTACCCTTACTTTTATACAAAAGATCTTGTAGGATGGATTGTGGCTGGAACAGCATTTACATTCATTCTTTGTTATGCACCAAATGACATGGGACACCCAGATAACTATATTCCGGCTAATCCAATGTCAACACCAGCGCATATCGTTCCAGAATGGTATTTCCTTCCAGTGTATGCAATTCTTCGTAGTATCCCAGATAAGTTAGGTGGAGTTGCAGCAATTGGACTTGTGTTCGTTGCCCTTTTCTCTCTTCCTTTTCTTACAACTACACATATTCGAAGCTCTGCATTTCGTCCTCTTCATGCGGCTCTCTTCTATGTTCTTCTTGCTGACCTCCTTATTTTAGGATGGATTGGATGCCAACCAGTCGAAGATCCGTATGTTCTTGTTGGACAACTTGCAAGTGTTGTCTTTTTCCTTTATTTCTTTGTTGCTCTTCCATTCTTAGGACGACTAGAGAAATATCTTATTCTCTATCCAACAAAATAAAGGAGAATTGAAGAAAAGCCTGAAGAAAAGAACGAATTTGCACAATATCTCTTCTTCTTCCTCATCTTCTTGGTCTTCTTGATCTTTTTGCTCTGAAGACAAGAAAAAGAAAAGAAAAAGAGGAGAAGAAGAGACTTGCGACACTTGATCCACGATTTTTGTACGATGGAAAGATACTCATTTCATACGGCCTCAATCCTTCACCCTGACTTATGTTTAAAGTTCAACCTAGCCACGCCAGATGAACTTCCAAGTCTTGAATCGATTGATCTTCACATCTCATATAAAAATGCGGTTGTTGATCCAACTGGAATCTTAGCGGGGTTAATTATCCTTCGAGAGTGGACTGGGCAAGCTCCATCAATTGTTTTTTCAAAAAAGTCTGTGTCTTCTTTCCGACTTTTTGAAGGAACACCTTTAGGGGGCAAGCTTCGTTTACGAGGACTTCCTCTTCGAGCTTTCCTTGACCACCTTATTCATCGAGATTTACCCTGTATTCAGAAAGAATTCCATGTTGAGTCTCCCTTTCCTTCGGCCTTTGATACATCGAATGAGGCACTTCTGAGCTCTTTGATTGGTGCTCATATGTGTTTTTTCTCTTTTCAAGACCCTCTTTTTGAAAAAGATGAAGTTCGATATCTTCAATCTGATACATCTCTTGGAAGCGTAAGCTATGGAATTGAATCTTTATCTTCTTTTCAATCTCTTGCACCTTATTATTCTCTTATTGATGCGTTAGCTGGGGCAGATATGCATTTTCGACAAACAAAAAAGAAAATGTATGGACTTCCGCTTCTTCTTTCGGGACTTCGCTTTCCAGTTCTTTCTGGGGCAAGCTCCTAATTCCCTTTTCTTTCTCGTTGCTTTTTTGTATGAAAGTTTCTCTCCGCTCTACTTTTCATTCTGCACAAATAGCTTCGAATTTCCTTGCATTTCTTCGTTCTTGTGCTCAAACAACTCTTTCGTCTGATATTCAAATTCGAGGAAGTGTAACTGCACAAAAAGGTCAGGAGTTTACAGTTCTCCGTTCACCTCATGTTCATAAGAAAGGTCGAGAAAAATTTCGTTCAGCTTCACTCTACACCACTCGATTTTCGCTCGAGCTTCCTTCAGATGCGTCTTTTCCTCTTCAAGATGACCAGCAAAGAAAAGCACTCAAAGGAATTTTTCTTTTCTTATCATGTCTTCCAGAAGCAGGAGATACTTCTTTCTCTCTGACTGTCCAACGAATCTTCAAGTGAGAAAGAACAAACTGAGAAACACATCCCCTCACCCCTCACTTAACCTATGTCACATCTGGAGATAGTCGGAATCGAACCGACAACATCATGCGTGCAAAGCATGCGCTCTACCATTGAGCTATATCCCCTTTCCATTTGATTGGAAGGGTTCGGAGAAAATAGGATTCGAACCTACGTTTCTTGACAGAAAATAGGCTTAGCAAGCCCACGCTTTAAGCCACTCAGCCATTTCTCCTTTTTTTCTTTTTTTTTTTTGCACTGAAGAAAAAAGAAACCATGATAAATCCTTTCTGATGTCAATAAAGAATTGACTGAGACTTTCAGGTTTGTGCCTTTTTCGCTTTTTTTTTTGTATGGCTTATTTCCCAGCAGACACGAATCATGAAAAAGATTCGACATTTCAGCATTTTACGCTTAATTTTGGTCCGCAGCATCCAGCAGCTCATGGCGTTCTCCGTTTAGTCTTAGACATGGAAGGAGAAGTCATTGAACGCGCTGATCCACATATTGGATTGCTTCATCGAGGAACAGAAAAGCTTATTGAATATAAAACATATCTTCAAGCTTTGCCATATTTTGATCGTTTAGACTACGTTTCTATGATGGCTCAAGAACATGGCTATTCATTAGCTGTTGAACGTCTTGCCTCATTTGAAGTTCCGCGCCGAGCACAATATATTCGTGTTCTTTTTTGTGAACTTACACGTCTTTTAAACCATCTTCTTGCACTGACAACTCATGCAATGGACGTTGGAGCATTAACGCCTTTTCTTTGGGCGTTCGAAGAGCGAGAGCGTCTTTTTGAATTTTATGAACGTGTGTCAGGTGCGCGTATGCATGCTGCTTATATTCGCCCTGGAGGGGTCTCTCAAGACCTTCCACTTGGACTTTGTGAGGACATTCATACTTTTCTTGAACGTTTTTCATCACGTATTGATGAACTTGAAGAACTTCTTACGACAAATCGTATCTGGAAACAACGCCTTGTTGATATTGGAGTTGTCACACTTGATCAGGTTCAAGAATGGGGACTTACAGGAGTTTTAGCACGTGCTTCAGGCCTTGCTATTGATCTTCGACGTGCTACTCCATATGAAGTATACGATGAAGTTGCTTTTGATATTCCTGTAGGAAGTACTGGTGACTGTTATGACCGATACCTTCTTCGTGTTGAGGAAATGCGACAAAGCTGCCGTATTATCGCTCAATGTTTAAATCAACTTCCAGAAGGTCCTTTTCGCGCTGAGGATCACAAAGCGACACCTCCGTCTCGAAAACACATGAAACAATCCATGGAATCATTAATCCATCATTTTAAATATTATACTGAAGGATTCACTGTTGCCGCGGGAGACATCTATGCAGGAGTGGAGGCGCCAAAAGGAGAATTTGGAGTCTATCTTGTAAGTGACGGAGGGCCACGACCATATCGTTGCCATATCCGTGCTCCAGGATTTGCTCATCTTCAAAGCTTAGATATGATGTCAAAATATCATATGCTTGCTGATGTTGTAACAATTATTGGAACACAAGATATTGTATTCGGGGAAGTTGACCGATAAATGAATTCTTTCACTTTTCTTTGGGCGAGAACGGACTCGAACCGTTAGCAATCTCGTTGTAAGCGAGGTACTCTACCATTGAGCTACACGCCCAGGGTACTGGGTCAATGAATGAAGAAAAGAATGATATCTTCTCTCCACTACTACTCTATATTGAATTCTTTCTTTTCCTTTTTTTGCACACAAAAAGAGTCATCAAAAGAGAAAACGGAACAGAAAAGGGGAAGGGGAAGAAGAGGAAGAAGAGAACGAGAAAAAAGAAAGAATAAAGCAAGAAGGTGAAAACAGTTGAGCGCTAAAAAAGAAAGAAGAAGAAAGAAAGAGAAAAAGGATATTGCATGCTAGCTAGAAGAAAATCAAGAAGCAAGAAGAAGGGGGTGTAACTCAGTTGGTTAGAGTACTAGCCTGTCACGCCAGAAGCCGCGGGTTCGAGTCCCGTCTCTCCCGATTGGTTCCTTTCCGACTTTTTCTTTTGTCTCCTCAAAAAAGGAGAGAAAGAGCAGGATGAACCAAATGATGATTTCGTCGCTTTTCATATGAACGAATTTCAGATAGTTTTAATTCTCTTTATTGCTGCAAGTGCATTATCATCAACAATCCTTGGAGTTTCGTTTCTTTTCGGGCAAGTTCAATCCGAAGCTCCAGAAAAGACTTCTCCGTATGAGTGTGGATTTGATCCTTTTGATGATGCTCGAGGACGTTTTGACATTCGCTTTTACCTTGTTGCACTTCTTTTCTTACTTTTTGATCTTGAGGTAAGTTTTCTCTTCCCATGGGCAGTGACTTTAGGTGAACTTCGAGAAATAGGTTTTTGGTCAATGATGGTATTTCTTTTCATCCTTACTGTTGGGTTTGTGTATGAGTGGAAAAAAGGAGGGCTTGATTGGGAATAAAGGTTTGTCTTTTTTCTCCTTTCTTTCTTCTTTCTTTTTTCCCGTTCTCTTCTTCCCCTTCCCCTTTTTTCAGCTTCTCTTTGCTCTTTTTTTCTTTCCTGAAATCAGTATTTTTGGAAACGAAATTGGGGAAACCTTTCTTTCCCTTTTTTTCCGGTAAAGACTTTTCCTTCTTGTTTCTTTTGCCTAAACAATGACCTTTTCTTCGAATACTTGGTTCGGACTTGACCCTTACGTACGTTTTGACATCATTTTTGAGAATGAATTGTGTTATCTTCTTCCAGAGCTTTACTTAGGAAGCATGTGTCTTGCTTTGCTTGTTTTTGGTGTTGCTCTTGCTGGAAGTAAAGATCATCAATATCCCTTACTCGGACCAGTTCTCACTCGCCTTTTATGTCTTTCATTAGGGCTTACTCTTCTTCTTTTGGTGGGGTCTCCATATGAAGCGTTCCACGCTCTTGGATTTACGTATATTCAAAATGAAGGAATTCGTCAATTGAAAATTCTCGTTCTTACAGTTGCTACTCTTCTTATTGGAGCGTATGAAGCTGGTCGACAGAAAGATCAAGAAAACTATTTTGAGTTCCCAATCCTTCTTGGACTTTCAATTTGGAGCGGGCTTTTTGTTTTAAGTTCAAACGATTTCCTTCTTTTTTATCTTGCTTTGGAAGCTCAAAGTCTTTGTTTCTATGTTCTTGCAGCTTGGTATCGAGGATCAGCTTTTTCAACTGAAGCAGGCCTGAAATATTTTGTTCTGGGAGCTCTTTCATCGGGAATTCTTGTTTTTGGGATTTCTCTGCTGTATGGAACAATGGGGACAGTCGCTTTTGACAAACTTCATATCCTTTTCTCTATTTCTGAAGCTCAACCTCTTGAAACTGTGTATTACGCAAATGTTCTTCTAGCTCTTATTTGTATTCTTGTTGGATTCCTTTTCAAATTAACGGCTGCTCCTTTTCATATGTGGGCACCTGATGTGTACGAAGGAGCCCCAATGAGCATTACAGCTTTCTTTGTTACAATTCCAAAGATTGTGCTTTTAGGAACATTTGCCCGCCTTCTTTATACAGTTTTCTTTTCTTTCTTCCCAATTTGGCAAGGAATTCTTGTTGTCTGTAGTGTCCTTTCAATGGCTGTTGGAAGCTACGGAGCACTTGCTCAATCGAAGTTAAAGCGTGTTTTTGCCTTTAGTTCAATTGGGCATATGGGATATATGCTTCTTGCTCTTTCATCCGGAAGCCAAGAAGCCTTAGCTGGAGTTTTTCTTTATTTAACGATTTATGTCGCAACAAGTCTTGGAGCTTTTGCAATTCTTCTTTCTCTCGAAAGTTTTCCTCTTTCTCCATTCTTTTCGGCAAACTCAGCATCAAACGAATCCTCAGCTCACTTTCAAACATCTCCATCATATCGTTCGTGGTTCATCACTGATCTTCTTATGCTTTCTGAAACTTCTCCATTCCGAGCAGCTTGTCTGACAATTCTTCTCTTTGCAATGATTGGAGTTCCTCCCTTAGTAGGGTTCTTCGGAAAATACTTTGCTTTTATGGCTGCAATCCAAGCATCGCTGATTCTTCCTGCCATCTTGGCAGTATGTTTCAGTACTCTTGGAGCGGTCTATTACTTACGTCTTATTAAGATCATGTATTTTGACCGTGCCGAAACTCCTATCGCGTATAAAGAACCACTTGCCTCAACAGCATATGTGTTTACTCTTTCTGTGTTTGTTATTCTGTTTACTATTTTTGCACCAGAATTACCATTCCTAAACGCGGAGCTTTTTGGCCTTAGCTTATATCCTCAAGCTTCATACTGGGATATTTTCTTCCCAATGTATGTACGATTTGGACGCTTTGCATAATGGCAACGAAGAAAAGAGAGTCTTGTTGAGACATAGGTAAAATAAAAAGATGAGAAACCAAAAGATGAGGATGAGAAAGAATTACACCATTCATTCTTTTCTTCTGCAAGAATTTCTTTCTTTTCAGAAAGAAATTCTTTTTTGTATGGACAAAATGTTAGGCCCCTCCCCACCAGTAAATAGCGATAAAAAGGAATAGCCATACAACATCGACAAAATGCCAATACCATGCTGCTGCCTCAAATCCTACATGATGAGTGCGTGAAAAGTGCCCTTGGAGAGAGCGAAAAAGACAAACTGCAAGGAAAACACTTCCAACAAAAACATGGAATCCATGAAATCCTGTTGCCATAAAGAAAGTTGATCCATAAACACTATCAGAGATCGAGAAAGGAGCTTCAAGATACTCAACTCCTTGAAGAGCAGTGAAAAGGAAAGCAAAAGCAAGAGTAACAAGAAGAGAAAAAATTGTCTGAGAACGATTTCCAGCTAGAATAGCGTGGTGAGTCCAAGTGACAGCTGCTCCTGAAGTAAGAAGAAGAAGAGTATTCAGAAAAGGGATCTCCCATGGACTCAGAACCTCAATTCCGGCAGGTGGCCATGTTGCTCCAATATCAATGGCTGGAGCTAAGCTAGAGTGGAAGAAAGCCCAAAAGAACCCTAAAAAGAACATTACCTCTGAAGCAATAAAAAGAAGCATTCCCATACGGTGTCCTTCTTGAACTGCTACAGTATGATGCCCTTCAAAGCTTGCTTCACGGATAACATCACGCCACCAGATCCCCATACTATAAACAAGAGTTCCTAACCCAAGAAACAGCATTTCTTGCCCAAATTCATATCCATGCATATACAGAACTCCACCAGTTGTTAAACAAAGAGCTGCAATACTTGAAAAAAGAGGCCAAGGGCTTGGATTGACAAGATGAAACGGATGACGCTGAGGAGCTACCTCATAAAGTTCAGCAAATGAACGAACGCCCACTTCTTCTTTTTTTGACTGAAAAGTTTTTGGTGTATTGATCATGAACGAAAAGAATAAACTGACCCCCTCTGAAAATGCAAAAGAGGAAGAGCAAGAGAAAGAAGGGGAATCAAGAAAAAACAAAACAAGTAGGTAAAAAAAGGGGAAAAAAGAAGAGAAAGAAAAAGGGATTAAATTTCTTCAGCTTTCTCTGCAACCCATTGAACATATTGATCAAGAGTTACTCCCTCAACGACAATTGGCATAAATCCGTGGTTCACACCACAAAGCTCGCTACATTGTCCATAGAAAACTCCTTCACGAAGAAGATAAAATCCTGATTGGTTGAGACGTCCAGGGATTGCATC
>ERZ1740072.166-NODE-166-length-30337-cov-4.769071_pt1 | contig 30337 bp, 31 predicted proteins | sample MGYA00581733_ERZ1740072 | MGnify/ENA primary metagenome ERZ1740072 (study PRJEB43018, sample SAMN04849741) | marine metagenome | isolation source: floating plastic debris | place: Pacific Ocean | collected 2008-08-30 | study: EMG produced TPA metagenomics assembly...
GATTTCAAATAGCTCAATAAGAAAATTGAGCTGGTTTAGGTAAGAGTTTTTGTCGAGCTCATATACTTTTGCCAAAAGATCAAAGGTATCTTTTGGAGGTAAATGGTACCAAAGCTGGCTTCTTTGTCCGAAGACAGTGCCGATACAAAACCCTAGCTCTTTTCTTTGTTTCGAAGGAATTTTACCCAATACAAACACCTCTCCAGACGTAGGGTGTAAAATCCCTGTTAACATCTTAATAGTCGTGGATTTCCCTGCGCCATTAGGTCCTATGAATGCTACTTTTTCTCCCTCTTGTATCGAGAGATCTAATTGAGAAATAGCAGTGACAATCTGTTTTTTTAGGGAAAAGTGTTTGGTAAGATTGCGTAATTCAATAGCTAAACACATACAAAATACCCTCCCATAAAAGATAGAAAAAGTCTATGTTTTTTCTTGCCCTTCAAAAGGGATTGCTGTAAATTATGCGTAAGTATAAATCTTTTTTCAGGCGAATCTTCTATGGTATCTTCTGTAAACAACTTTGTACCCGAAAAATTACCTTCAGCTGAAGAGTCTCTGCCTATTGAGCGCCGATTTTGCAACCATGTGAAGTCTTCTCTAGAAAATTTTTTACGCATCGATAAAACAGTTTGTGCGGCTATTCAGACTCCTACAGTAGATACCATTTCTCAGCTTGCTATCCATGTTTTTGCATCGTATGTTGCATTTTTAAGCCCTGTACTTCTTGCTTATAGTGTGTTTGTTGGCGTAACTATTCAAGCAGCTTTTTCCACTCTTTTTACCCCCGTTGTAGAAGATGGTATGCCCGATTTTTTCAAAGAAAAACATGCGATTTTTCATATAGCTGTAGGTGCGCTTTTGTCATTTCCTCTAGGTTATGTAGCGCATAAAATCAGCTCTTTTTTCTTAACCGGTAGTTTTTGTTCTTCTAACTTGATCCTGTCTCATTCCCTTTGTCATTCAACAGGTATTAGAGAAGCTGCAAGGCGCTTTGTTCAATGCTTTATTTTGCCTACAGTAGCCGAGATTTTCCTCCGCTCTTATGAAAAGATTGCATTAGACGAAGTAGCAAACGAAAAAAAACCGGCCAAAGCTTTTTTCACCGCGCTCAAAACCAACGCAGTTTTTGCTTTGATTTGCCTTAATCATTTTGAAGGTTTGAGCAATGTTGCAAGGGGCACCTACTATTTTCTTTTAGGTATGAGTAGAAGTCTAATGCGCTATATAACAGACGGCTTTTCTTCTTCGATCTCTTTTCGTATTACGAGAAATATATTCACAAGGTTTTAGCGTTTAGTTTCGTATCTTGAGGGTGAGTATATTGCCAACCTAATACACCTAGACGTGCCGTAAAAACCATACCTACAGTTGTTGTTACTTTAAAAAATGTTCGCGAATACATGCAGTACTGACTCTCACGATTCATGCATGTACTTGCAGTGACCATGTTGTTTCCAAATGATAGGCAGAAACATGTACTTGCTACAGCTATAATAATACATACATTTGCGCATTGCTCTACTTTGTATTTAAATCCTTTCATTGTGCACTCTGCGCCATCTCCTAGCTTCCTTGCTATATCACTAGTACGTTCTGATATCGCAACAGCTGCGATGTCTACTGTTTTAGCAGCCTTGTTTTCAAGACTGTTATAAGTCTTTTCAGTTTTTTGTAATAATTTATAACTTCCGCCTACAATACCGCATGCAACTCCTGTGCATATACAAGACGGAATGGCAGCAACGGTCAATGCACCTGTACAACCTAAGGCAGCTACTGAACCACCTAATCCTAAAGCAAAAGAAAGAGAGCCCCAATTGGTAATGGGTGTATTGTCTGTATTTATTGACTGAGGAATTTTATTTGGCATGAGTGACTCCACTTAAATGTGATAAAAAAATTAATATAAATTTATTTTGAATAAGGGTTTTTTATCAACTTTTTAGAAAATTTTTGAAAAATTCTCAGGGATGAATGGATTTTAAATCCCATTTTTCTTACAAAAAAAACATGCGTGGATCGATTGTTCTTTTTCTTGTGATGATTTGTATACTAACAAGCTCTTGTAGTGTAAGCAGCCAGTCTACTTTGTACGGAATGGGGGGAAGGGCTGCTTACAACCAATCTTTGCAAATGACAAATAACGAGCAGATGCTTCTCAATCTTGTGCGGCTTCGGTATTTAGATACCCCTTTTTTTTTAAATGTAAGTAATGTAACTACCCAATTCACTTATCGAACAACGGGAACAGCAGAAATCCCTATACCAGGATTTACCAATGATAACCCCTCGATATTAGGTGGAGAAGTCTTTTGGCAAAACCAGCCAACGATTCAGTATACGCCTTTAGAAGGACACGCCTTTGCCTCACAATTGTTAAGTCCTATTGAGCTTGCTACGCTACAAAGAGTCATCTTATCTGGTTGGGATTTAGATCTGGTATTTCGTCTAGCTATCCAGAGTTTTGATGACTTTTTAAATGCACCAGAAGCCTCGGGACCTATTCCAGAATACATCCCTAAATACCAAAGTTTTTTTGAGGTAACGGAGCTTTTTCGTTATTTTCAAAAGCGCTCAGAACTGCAAATTGGGGTGAAGATCAGTAAGTGTCCAAAAGAGCATTCTACCCCTGATAAAAAAGCGTACCTACTGCAAATTGCTTTTCCTTTAGGTAGCAAAGAAGCAGATCAGCTTGCAGGGCTTTTATCAGGCGTGGTGATAAAAAATGAGCACTACGTATTGAACTTAGAACTTGGTTTTAATAAAAAAGGGAAAATTGGCATCATGCCCCGCTCGATTTTATCATGCATGTACTATTTATCGAGCGGTGTAAAAGTACCGAAAGAAGATATTGCTTTTGGCTACGCACCTACTACCCTTGGAACAGAGGGAGAAGCGTTTGATTGGCACGATGTTGTAGGAGAGCTTATGCGGGTTTACTGCTCTAAATGTAGACCAAGACGATCTTATGTATCGATCTATTATAAAGATCATTGGTTTTTCATCCGAGATGATGATCTTTTATCGAAAAAAACGTTTGTTCTGTTATTACAGCTGTACAATTTACAGTCGCAAGAAGTACAATCTGCAGGGCCTGTGCTTACTTTGCCTATAGGCGGATAAACGTTACTACACTGTACTTATGAACTTACTGAACCTAGCCGCTGCATCGATCTTGTATTTTGTGGGGAAACGCTTTTGGTATTCTACCTATCTTTTTGGAGCAGGCTCTCCTGCAGCTTTTTTCCGCATCTCTAAAAAAAAGCTGCTCGTGGAATATTTTTCATCTTGTCTACTTTCCTTAAGCATGGAGTTTCTTTTATCGTGTTTAGGCTCTCCTTCTACGTTAAACGGCGTAACTTTAGGAGCGTTTTTATGGCTGCTTATTGTGGTTCCCTCGTTTGGGCTATCTTCTTATGCTGGATCTAATGTAGCCTCCGATCTATTATTTCAGCTGGTAGGTCTTCTTTTTCTCGGCGCTTTTTTAGGATCGTGATGCAAGAAGAAAAAACTCCCATTTTACTGATTACCTCTTCTGCAGGAGGCGGACATACCACAGCTGCCGATGCAATCCAAGATGCGCTGCAGGTCGATGCTAGTGAAATACCTCGTATTGATCTGATCATAGATTTTGGTCCTTTTTATGGACGCATGCTTTCTAATTTGTGGAATAAAGCGCAAAAACAAGGTAGCCTTACCGCTTTAAATTGGATGGGGAAACAAAAACGGCTTATCGACGCGCTTTTATATTGGAGTGAATTTCGAAAATGATTGCGCTATCTTTTCCGTTACAAGCCGGCTAGAGTGATCGATACCCAACCTCTTGGAACCAAGCCTCTTCTGCGGGCTATTCGGGTGTATAATGCAAAATACAATACGAAGGTTCGTTTGGAAAAATACATAACAGATGTGCCTACAAAAGGAGCTGTCCATTTTTTCTCCAGGATGCAGCGGCTTTCTGATAGGGAAAGAAAAGATCTCGACGTAATGGCTATTGCCCCTTTTTTGGAAAAAGGGCAGACCGAAAAAGAATTTTGGTATAAGCACACCAAGCTTCCTGCAAAGCAGATTCATATTTTGCAAAACCCGTTTCTACGAAAAGAGTTTTTTCCCTACATAGGAAAAAACCGAGAGGAAACAGCGGAAAAAAATGGCGCTTTTTCTATACCGATGACGCCCTTTTCTTCTGCAAAAAAACAGACGCTTTCTTTGAAAAAAAATGCTTTTTTGATCACCTTTATTCTAGGTGCAAACCCTCCTAAAAAAGCGCTTTACAGCTATATAGAAAAGCTGCAGAAGATGTCTTTTACTATTCCTTGTTTTGCAGTGTTTTGCGGCTGCACTGAAGATATACACCAATTGTGCAATCCGTTTTCTACTAGTCAAAAAGGATCTATTTGTACGCATATACTACCGCTGCAAACAGCATCTACTATTGCTCCTCTTATCCATAGAAGCGATCTACTCATCATGAAATCAGGAGGACAAACAGTGATGGAAGCGTTAGGAGTAGCTACAGGAGATATGTATATCCATAGCGAACATACAGAAGGTATACAAGGAATCGCTTGTTGGGAAAAAAATAACGCAGAGTATCTTATGCAAAAAAGAGGCGCAAAAATTGTATCTACAAAGTCATTTAGCAGTCTTTTACAAGAGTCTATTGAAAAGCATCTAGCCTAAATTTTTACTGAATTAGATGTCGCATCAACCCATTCCAATCCTGATCTTCTAATAAAGGGATGATTTCTTCTACTTGTAAGTCCAGCTCTTTTGCAAAGGGAGCTGCATGGCAAAGGAGCTCGCCTGTTTCATGTTTTGCTCGTAAATTTGCAGCAAGATCGCGCATGAAAAGGGGATGCTTGATGAAGTCGTTGAAAATTTTACTCATGCACTGTTTTAAATAGGGACTACTGAAAATGATCTCTAAAAATTTCAACGGATGCACGTGGGTAATCTCTTCTCCCATGCGGTAAAAATCAGACCGGTTGGCAGCAAGCCATAAGATATTTCTTTCTGCGGTATTGCTGATAATGATGTGGATGGTATCGCGGTCTTTATCTGTGCACTTTAGCTGATGATACGGCAGCTTTTTATGTTTTTGCGGTCGGATAAATTTCGCTTCTAGATACCTTGCAGAAGTGGTTTCTACAATAGCGCTAGGCGCTTTACAGTCGCCATATTCTTGGATGAGTGCGTCAAACATACAGATTATTTTTTGTTCTTTTTAGATTGTACCAAAAACGTGAATAAATCGCCTTGACCCTCTTGGTTTTTACCGCTTACATGACGAAATCTTTCCGCCATGGTCTTTTTATTTACACCGAAGTCCTTACAAAAATTGGTAAAATCGGCGTCATTTGGATTTACGTCGTATATACGTAGATTTTCTTGGATATAGCGGCAAAACTCGTCCCAAATGCAGACGAAAAATTTCTGTTTTAGCGGATCGTTGGAACGGCATTTGTAAGCTGGATTGGGTATAGACGTCGATCTAGTTCGTATCTTTTGTATTAGCTGTTTTCCCTTTTCTGTTAAGGTCATTTCTTTCAATGATTCTAAAACGGGTATTTTTTCTAGTTCTGCTTTTTTTAAACTTAACCAGCCTAAACTGAAGACGCTTCCGTTTGCCAAAGTCTCTAGCATCTCTTCCAGCAGGTTTTTTTGCTCTGAAGATATGTTCGTCTGGAGCACTTTAGGAGGAGGCTTCGGATGAGAAATGGGATTTTTCTCTGGTTTGGATGGATCTACTGTTTCGAAAAAAGATGGAGGAAAATCAAGCCTCTTTTTTTTCCTTTTTTTTCTTGCGCCATACGCTACTATGCGGTTTATTGCTTGGATTTCTCGGGCAAATAACGCGCAAAAAGACACAATATAGAAAACAGTGATTCGAAATATTTCTGCATCTTCTTTTTGTTCCTTAGATTGTATTGTAGATTTAGCATATTGCGAGCTATCTATTGTAGGCTTGCAGCTGTTTTTAGCGGTTTGTACAGGCTGAGAAAAAATACACGGAGAAGAGAGAGAAGAAATCAGTTCCTCTTCTTCACCTACTATAGGATCAATAGTCATAAGAAATACGTATAAAAAGACTCTAGTAATCTAAGGAAAAGATCTTTTATCATCAAGTAAAACACTGCATAAATTGTCATGAAAAAATCCTTTTTTTTTGCTTTTTTACTACTGTATTTTGCAGGAGCTACGCATCTTTGGCATCAGGTAACGGCAGGTTTTGCCATGAGAAAAATCGACCCTGCCCCTTTTATGGGGATGCTAGATGCTTTTTTGAAAACGCACCCAGAAAAAACGGGTTTTTCCCATCAAAATAGCCCGCCCCTTCAGGGTAGGTTTACCTACCTAGGAAAGGGGCGTCAGTGTTACGTGTTTTCCAGTACAGATGGAAAAATGGTGTTAAAACTCTACCGCTACCACCTTCTTTTTCCGTCGATGCAAGAGCGTCTTTATGGATTTTTTTTTGGAACGCCCCCCAAAAAAGATGGGGGTAGACTGGAAAATTACCTTACCAGCTGCCTTCTTGCCGAAAGCTGCGCCTCTCAGCAGTCAGGGCTGATTGCTTTTCATCTACCTGAATCATCATGCAAAAAGCGCATTGTCACCATTTGTGATCGTTTAGGGCGCATGTACCCAATCGATCTATCGAAACAGGTGTATGTGCTACAAAAACAAGGCATCGATTTAGGAAAACAGCTCCAAGAAGAGCTCAGAATGCACAATAAAAAGCGTTTTTTTTCTTTAGTAGACGCCTACTTGCGTCTTCAAGTGGACGTTAGGAAAAAGGGACTAGAAAATCAGGATCCCTGCCCTCTAAGAAATGCAGGGTATCTTCCCGATGATGGAACGGTATTTGATCTAGATATTGGAAGGTATGTAAAAAAAGATCCTTGTATAACACAAAAACAGCTGCACGCTTCTCTAGTAAAATCGTCTTCTTCACTAAGGCGTATGTTAGAAAGGCTTCGCCCCTCTTGGTTACAAGAACTGAGCCGATCAATCGATGCTACAGCAAAAAAAGGTCTTTAAAAAGAAGTGGTAGAGCGGGCCTGTGTACAAATCGTTGTGAAATGGGTTTTTGTAATCGGCTGAATGGATAGTCTAGAGCCTTTTCTTAGAAGCATCATATCTTGCAGCTCGGGGATTTCTCGCATCTGTTTTAACAGGACAAAATGGGGGAATTTTTCTAGAAATTGCACATCCACATGGTACCAAATCGGTCTTTCTACGGACGCTCTTTTATCGTAGTAGATGCTTTCGGGGTCTAAGGCGGTATCGTCGGGATACGGTTTCGAGATGATTTTACCAAGACCTGCAGCTCCTAAAGGAGGGGTATTGGAATGGTAAAAAATGATAAGATCGCCTATCTCCATATCTTGCATCATGAAATTTCTTGCTTGGTAGTTACGTACCCCTTCCCAAGGTGAAAACCCTTCTTTTGCAAAATCATCGATAGAATACGATTTTGGCTCTGACTTCATGATCCAATAGCGCATAAATCCTCTTGTTTTGGATTATTTTACAATATATGTTGAAGAATAACAAGGAAGTGTCCATGTCCTTTCTGTCTTCTATACGAAAACATCAAAAAAGGTGGCAAAGAGCGCTTTTTCGGGGGAAGCTGCCTGAAAAAAAGATCCCACGGTGGATCTATATGACCATCCGGGCAATTGTGTTAGGTTTTAAGCAGTTTCGGAGGCATAAAGGCGCTTTTGTAGCTTCGCATTTGACGTTTTACTCTTTGCTATCTTTTGTGCCCATCTTAGCGATTGTATTCGCAATCTCTCGAGGTTTTGGAGTAGAGGAGTCGTTAGAGCATCTTATCTATTCCTATTTTATTGAGCAAAAACAAGCGGCAAAGCTCCTTTTGCAGTTTGTGCATAATATATTACAAGAGACTAGAAGCTATATTATTGCAGGGGGAGGGATTTTTTTTCTTTTATGGAGCGCCTACCGCGTACTTTCTCAAATAGAGTCTGCTATGAACCGGATATGGCAGTGTTCTTCCCGTTCTTTTGGAAGGAAATTTAGCGAGTATGGATGTTTTTTGTTGGTGATACCGCCTTTATTTATCAGCGCAAACAGCGTGCGGATTTTTTTGATTACAAAAGGGGGCTTTATCATAGGATGGAAGTCTTTACTCAGCGCGGTTACTTCTTTTAGCATCATTTCTGTGGTATTTACTTCGTTTTATCTTTGGATGCCCAATACGAAAGTACCTAAACTTCCCGCATGTTTTGCTGGCGTATTTAGCGGAGCGCTCTATCAAAGCGTGCAGTGGGTCTATGTGTTTTTTCAGATAGGGGCTTCTAGGTATAATGCAATTTATGGCAGCTTTGCTGCGCTACCCTTATTTTTGATCTGGCTGGTGATTAGCTGGAGGATTGCTCTTCTAGGCGCAGAATGCGCCTACGGACTGCAAGTCGTCCTAGAAACAAAAGGGGGCTCTGCGATGCTGATCCCAGGAAAAACGTCCCATCAGCTATCTATAAGGGGCAAAAAAGCGCTTCTTTTATGGATGGTGTATCGAGCGGCGAAAAAACAACAAAAGGGAGCGCCTATCACAAAAAAAGAGCTTATGCAGCCTATTCATGTAGAGCATAGGTTTATTGAGCCTCTTGTAGAACAGCTGATCGCCGCGCATATTTTATGTCCTATTATTATGCAAAAAGTTACCTATTATGTGGTTTGGGAAAACGTATTAAATCAACCTTTGAAAAAATGGATACACCGCTTAGACCCTAAAGGCATGCTCCTTCCTATAGTGGATGATCCCCGATTTTCTCAGATCGTTTCTTACTTAGAAAAACAGCAAGAAGATACTGCAACACTACAGGAGTTATAGATGCAAAGCTATCCCATCTATTTTACCCCCCTATATAAAGACTACGTTTGGGGTGGAAGAAAATTAGTAGATCTATGCGGCAGATCTATTCCCTATACTAAAGCAGCAGAATCTTGGGAAATCGCCGATCGAAAAGAGGGGATGAGTATCGTGGAAAATGGCGTATACCAAGGTCTTTCTTTACATGATCTTGTCCGCCTTTACGGCAAAGAGCTGATGGGAGAACGGGAAGAGAAATTCCCTCTTCTCATTAAGCTAATTGATGCAAAACAAAGCTTAAGCGTGCAGGTGCATCCCGGCGATGCACAAAAAAGCCCTCTTATCGAGCCGAAAACAGAGCTTTGGTATGTGTTAGAAGCCGCTGCAAGCGGCGGGGTATTTGCTGGGTTTTCTCAACAAATGACGCCTACTACTTTTGTAAAAGCAGTAGAAGAAAAAGAGCTTCTCTCTTATTTACAGCGAAAAGAGGTAAAAAAAGGGGACGCAGTTTTTATCCCTGGAGGGATGATCCATGCTATTTTACAGGGAACTTTTTTACTGGAGATTCAGGAAAATTCCGATACTACCTACAGGATCTATGACTGGCAAAGAGGGAGAAAGCTGCATATTCCAGAGGCGCTTTCTGTTTTAGATTGGGAGATCAATCCCCCTATTTTATGCGCGCAAAAAAAGGGTAAAAACTGCACAAAAGTGCATCAATCCCCCCATTTTTCTATAGAAAAATGGACAACAAGTCAGCTTTGGAAAGGGCCTTTTTCCCGTTTTTCTATTATCTTTCTTTTGGAGGGGAAAGGATCTATTCAAGTGGATGATGTGGTAGAAGATCTTACACCTTTTAGAGCGTGTCTTATCCCAGCTAGCGCCTCTTTTTTTTCTATAGAGCTACAAAAAGGTAGCTATTTGCGCATCTGGTAGGGCGTCAGCCCCGATCCTCCGCAGGCAAGGGCAAGCCCTGCAAGTTCACTTATCTCGGACTTTAAGGAAGCTACTGCAATTTTGCAGGCATTTTTCGGCATATCCCAACAAAATAAAGGCAGCTTTTTTTCTAGAAAAGGAAATAACAAATCTTCCATATGCAACGCGATGGTACCTAAAATCAACACTTCAGGATTTAGCGTCATGAGCAATATTCCAATACCCTGCGCCATTCTTGTTGTGAACTCTTCCCATAGCTCTTTTGCTAAAGGATCTTTTTTTCGAAGAGCTTTTGCAAAATGGGGTAGATCGATCTGATCGATTTTTCCCCCTGCTTCTTGTAAAATAACTCCGCTTTTTTTCTCATTTGCTACAGCATGTTGGATGGTTTTTCGGAAATTTGCGCCGCCGCAGTACACCTCAAAGCATCCTTTTTGACCGCAGGGACAGCTAGGTCCTTTTGTATCTAATGTGAAGTGGCCTACTTCTCCTGCGGTATCGCTTGCCCCTTGTACAAGTTTTCCATTGAGTAAAATGCCTGCGCCTATGCCTGTACTGCAGGTAAGGTATATGAGGTTTTGCGCTTTTCTATAAGCGCCAAAAAGGTGCTCTGCTAGCACCTGCGCATTGGCGTCATTATTGAAAAAAATCGGCGCTTTGATCTTTTTTTGTAGTTCTTGTGCAATAGGTGCGTTTTCCCATCCAGGCAAGTTAGGAGGCGAAAGTATTTTTCCCTGCACTACAGATAAAGGACCTGGTGCAGAAATCCCCATAGAGGCAATAGCGCTTTTTTCTAAAGAGAGTTTTTCTAAAAGATGGTGGATTGTTTCTAAAATGGCTTTACAGCCCTTTTGCCATGTAGGAACGCTTTTTGTAGCAATGCGCGTAGATGCGTAGATAGCCCCTGAGCTATCTCCTATACAGATAGAGATTTTTGTCCCCCCGATATCAATACCTACAAGTGCGCGCTGCATTACTGTACGTTAGAAAAAAACGGGTTTCTTACCAAGACTTTTTTATTGTATGAAGAGCTTTTTTGTTGTAGTTTTTGTAAATGGTATCAGTTGTTTCTAAACTAGCTCACTGGCTTTATGCCTTCTTTACCGACTGTCTTTGTAGGACAGTTTTTTTTCTGACATTTCCTCTTTCTTTTTTTCCTTTAGAGTCAAAAAAACACCGAAAAAACCCTATTTTACTTGTCCACGGCTACATGCATCAAAGCAGCGTTTGGGCATACCACCTCTACCATCTTCGAAAAAAAGGTGAGGGACCTATCTACACCATCAATTTAGGAGCTCCCTTTAGCAGCCTAGAGGAGTTTAGTCGAAAAGTAGCGGAAAAAATCACATGCATTGCAGAGGAGTATCCAGACCTTCCCATTACCTTAATCGGCCACTCTATGGGAGGGCTTGTGTGTATTCATGCAGCATTAGAAAAGCGCTTTTCTATCCCAGTTGCAAAAGTCATCACAATAGGATCTCCTCTTGCAGGAACGAAGTGGGCAAAACTTGCTCCAGGAACATGCGCAAGACAAATGCAAATTGGATCAAAATTTTTGCAACAGCTGAGAAAAAACCTGGAAAAACCGCTGGATTTTCTACTATTTCATATAGGCACAACAAACGATCAAGTGATCGTTCCGCAAACCTCTTGTTTTCTGGGAAAAGAGCCTCAAAAAGAAACCACGCTTAAAGGTATAGGACATATGGGGCTTTTGCTATCGAAAAAAGTGCATCAGATTTTGCTTTTCTACATGCAAGATTTATAAGATGGTAAGGTTTTTTCCTATAACACGTATATCGATCCAGACATCTTTTTTGCGGATGATGATTTCTTTTTTGATGGTAGATTCAGTAGGTAAAGAGGACAGATCTTCTCGTATTTTCCACTCTAGTTGGTATCTACCAGGATGTACATGGTAAAATTCTTCTGCTCTTATCCCAGTAGGATTTCTGGGACGTAAATCGATTTTTTTTCCTAGAAAATGCGCTTCTACAATGGCAGCATCGGAAGATATAGGATCTTCCAAGGTGAGCTGCACAAGAGTTTTTTCCAAAGAAAACGCTTGTATAGGCAAAAAAGAAAAGCACAGGCCCCAAAGGCAATATAACAAAATACGGATCATACCTTTTTTCTAGGGTATTTGCTCTTTTCCGTAAATGGCTCTTGCAAAAATCATCCTATTGGTAGAAAAGTAAGGAAAAAAGGAGATCGATCTTTATGGCGTATTTGTACCCTGTATTTTTACTGCTCTTTTTTTCCGTATATGCGGGAGAAATGAAAAGCAAGACCTTATATAAGCCACCTGCACCTGAGCTAACTATCACCAAGGTAGATCCTACCCCTGAGCCAAATAATGCCTCAGTTGAGATTTCTTATCCTGAACAAGGCGATGTAGTGGAAAATCCCGTTTCGTTCAACTTCCGTATACGGGGGTTTTCTCTGGGCACAAGGTCGTCTTTTCCTCGAAGTGAAGAGATCGCAGATCATGGAGAGGGGCAGTCTGTACATATCATGATCGATGATGAGCCCTATGCTGTTTTTACGGGCCCTTCTATGGATCCTTTTGATGAAGATGGAGACTACTACCAGCAAAACTATCAAATTGAGCTGCCTAAACATTTATCTAATGGCATGCATGTTGTGAGGATGGTTTTAGCAAGGTCTTACGGTGAAAGCTTAAAATCTTCTGATAGCTTTGCTATGTCTTCATTTTTTGTCGGTGAAAAAAAGGGAAAAAGCAAGCTTTCCTATCCTATTTTGACCTATAATGAGCCTTCAGCAGAATATTCTTATGCGTACAATACCCCCATTTTACTCGATTTTCTTGTAACAGATGGGATCCTTTCAAAAACAAGTTACGGCGTTAAAGTAGAAATCGATGGAAAAAAAATCGATACCTTGTACGAAAAAAGCCCCTATTACATCTATGGGCTTAAAAAAGGTCGTCATAAAATCCGGCTATCTTTGGTCAATAGACAAAGCCGGGAGCTAGGTGGTTTTTTACAGGAAAGCGTCCATTTAATCCGCGTCCAGTAGAAGCTCATCTAAAGGGACTTGAGGTAAGCTTTTCTGTAACAAATCAATCAAATGGCGATATTTTTTACACTTTGGGTGTCTATAGGATTTATGATCTTCTTGGATTTTTTTACACGTTGTTTTTAGAGATAGAATCTGGGTTTTTAAGAGCTGTACATCAACACCTTTTGTTAATAGAGCTTTGATTGTTTGTTCAAGCTTCCGTTGAGTGCCTGAAATCGTATGACTTTTCTTTCGCGTAATCAAGGCTGAAGGATCGTTGATCCAGGTTTGACATAACGAGTAAATCATTTCCGCGCTCTGTTTTTTAGTAAATAGAAGTTTTTGTAGATCTGCAGAAGATAAGTCGATAATACAGTAGAAATGAGTGATTCCAGTGTCTTTTTCACGGAGCAGCAGCTTATTTGCGATATTGATCATGTTAGGCTGTTTTTCCAGTAAAGCGATTTCGATTGGTTTCAATTCGCTTGTAGATAGCGCCGTTTTTGGCTCTTTTGCCGTAACACTTACCCTATTGTTGTGTAACAGTAATTGTACTGCTTTCAGGTTATCTCGCTTCACTGCATAGGTGAGCAGGGTATCGGTTTCTGGCCCTTCTATAAACGTTAAACTTTCTAAACAAACGCCTCTTTTTTCTATTGTATCTATCAACATTTTTGCCAGTAAATGCTGATGGGAATAGATGGCGCTTCGCAAAAAAAGTTTGATTTCGTCATTTGTACAATTTTTTGATTCAATGGTTTTATGAAAAGTTTCTTGTAGTTTCCCAGCCACATAAGAAGCAACAATAGTATTTGACGAGCTACTACGACAAGCAGATAGTACAAGTAATGTCTTTTTAGAAAGAAACGCTAAAAAATGCTCTAAACTGGTAAAAAATCCGCAGTGAGCTAATGCATTGGCTACAATAAGTGCGATTTTTTTTCCTAAAAAAGGCATTAGGCTAGATTGTCCGACATCATTTGCGGTTGTAAGTTCTAACCTTGTGCCTGATCTTACCGCAGTATTATGAACCATTTTTTTCACCCCTTTTTATTAAAAATATTACTATATTATAACAATATAATTAATATTTTTAAAGTTAATTAATTTTAAAAGGTTGTGAATTTTATAAATAGTTTATTATAAATACATTATATTGCTGCCATAGAAATTTCCTCTACAGCAGCTTCAAGCGCTTTACTAAAAAGAGTTTTCGTCTCATCAGAGGGAAATTTTATGGCAAACCCTAGAACAGAAAGCTCATAAATAGAAAAAGAGGAGCTAACTAAGTGATGCGAACAAACATCTAAGCGCTTTACTGCTTGCAAAGCTGATTGGTAAAGGGAGGGATTGCTTGAAATCACAATGGCTATAAAATAGTCTCCATAAGTTGTAAAATTCTTATAATACGTCTTTTGTGAAAAATCTTGGTTTAATCCGTGGAGGATTTCTGAAAACCAAGCTTCCATAATTTGTGGAGATAGTACCGTTTGCATAACGGGAGGTTCTAGAGAATAAAAGAAATGTTCTAGGAGAAATTCCCGGTTGGAATCCATATCGGGAAGAAGCGCTCTTAGCTTTTCAAAGGTCTCTGTCTTTTTTAGTAGCATACCGCCATTATAATCCCGAAAATCTCCTAGGGTTTCTACTAGGGATTGTGCTACACATTTGCGCGCTTTTTGTAGGTCGACAGAGTAGTCTTTTCGGAAAAAAGGTGTTTTACTAAGCGAGACGCGAAGAACGGTAATTTCTTTAGGGTATTTTTTCTTCAAAGTGCCCACAATTTTCTTCTGTTCATAGACGATATGCAACCCGCTTTTTTTTCTAAATAAAAGGGCTTTTTCCTGCGGTTTAATCAATCGAGCGATGATCACAGTAAAAAGAAGGGCTTTTTGGGTTTGATTGGCGTAGTGGATCATCACTTGCGGAAGATCGCGTACGTATCTTAACTGATTTGACAGCAAGATGATATGATGCATGAGCTCTTCATCATTTTGCGGCATAAAAATAGGATGAAGAACATGTTCTACCCGCTGCACTACTTCTGCAGGTAATTTTTTTCTCAGCGTTTTTATCTCTTCTATATGAAAAGGCTGTCCGTCTTGTTTTTCTACTTCTAGATAGACAGAGCGGATCTGTTCTTCACTTCTACGATCTAAGATGTATGTATCTTGAACATAAGAGATGGAAGGCAGTATTGAGTTGATCGATTCTAGGAGGTGTTTTTAATAAGAACGCTCTGTTTCTGATAGGAGATTGAGAGTAAGAAGTACCACTAAGGCGGGTTTTTTTCGGGGTTTATCCTCTAATCTTGTTTTAAAGAGGTTAATTTGCAGGTGGCGCTCTTGCGGAGCCTCCTCTTTTTTCTCGATAAGAGCGCTACGAAATCGATGTAAAAACCCTAGAATCTGGCTAACATATTGCACGTTTCTTTTGATGGTAAAGGCTTGGGGAAAAAGCAGAAGGTATCGTTTGGTTTCATAAAAGATCTGATTTTCTTGAGAGATCTCTTGTTCAAAGGCTTTACTTAAGTCATTTTGCGTAAGTTTAGGCGCTTTTTCCTGCATAAATACTGATACTAAATCAGAAGATACCGCAGAAGATCGTTGCGTGCGTGCATATTTTTCAAATCGGGCCCAATGCGGGTCAAATGCTGGTTTTTTCTCATGCAAAGAGCTTTTGGCCCGGTTAATCGATAGGATATGTAATTTGAGCTCTTCTAAAAATACAGGTATATGCAGCAGTGTACTACGGGTAAGAGCGGCATTTGGCAGCTGTAAAAGAAACGAGGAAAGATAAAAATGTTGATGAGGGGTATCTCTATAAGAAAATTGGTATCGGTAAGAGGATTGCACAGAGAGGGTATAGCCAGGAAGTAGCCATTTAGTGACGCTTTTTGCCATATACGCGTCCATACTCGATGCATAGTCATGTGCATACATTGCAGAAATTTTAATACTAAAGGGGGATTTCTTGTTATACGAATACTGAAAAAAAGGCAGCTGTTTTTGCCATCTTTCTGCAAAGGAAATAGATGCAAAAGAGCTGCTTTTTTCTGCTGCAGCTGCAATGAGCTCTTCTACTTCCTCTATGAAGAAATCACACCCATGGAAAGGGGGAGAAATCTCAAGGATAGGGGTGAAATCGGGGTCATATTTTCCCATAGAGACATCCATATAAAAAGAATTAGATCCTAACAAGGTAATGATTTCTTGTTAAGAAAGATCAAAAATATTTTACATTTATAAAGAATGATCCGTATATAGCAAAGCGCATTTGACGCTTAGGCGGTAGATGTGATACTTTGATCTAAGAGGGGTGGTTATGGATCAGAAAGACGGCAGCATGACTTTAGAAGAAGCGATGGATAATCTAGCTATAGCTTCTGCTATCGAGGATCCTTATAGAGTGGGGATTTTTGGTAATAAACGCCTTTTATTGCAAGGAGAAGAAGACAGCGAGCAGATGCAAGGCTTTTGGCTTACAAAAGGTTCAGCAGAAGATCTAATTGAGATCATGCGTAAAACCTTCGTGCGCATTACCTTGTATTTGAAATCTCTTTATAAAAGTGACTCTATCGATTGGAATCAGCCGAAAACCCGGAAAGGGTTGCAGTCTATGATGGTTCTTGTAGGGGAGTCTGCTAATAAAGTCGACAAAGCAATCATCAAAGTCGAGGGTAAAGACAAAAAAAGACCGAAGATCGCTAAACTCTCTGAGTACAAAATTTTACAAGAATTTTATATCGATAACATCACAGAAAAATTTACCGTAGCGCCTCCACAAGGAGATGAAGCTTGGGAAGAAGATCAAGATGAAGATACTCCCGTCAAGGATTTTGAGAGTATTCGAAGGGATTCTGAATATGAGCTTTTCTACTTAAAAAATACCGATAATAAACCGTTTTTCAAGCGAAGCTTGATCAAAAATATGCGCCTGATGTTTGATTTTACAGAACAAATCGATGTTCCCCTAGAAGATGATCCACTACTACATATTGTAACCATCAAAGACCGGGATTTACAAGGATCTGCCGCGCAGATTCTTCGATCTATCCATACGCTAGTCCAAGAATTTTATGATTTAAAAATCCGTCTAAAAAAAAGCGATTTAATTATCTCATTAAATCACGCAATTTTCTCTCTTATGCTAGCTGCAAATGAGCAAAACCTTATCCATCATACGGTGAATAAAAACTGCTTGAAGTACTTTTTAGATTTTCAGCTTTTTCTAAAACAAGCCCTTGTATCTGATGACTACCAGAAATGGATGTCTTATACGCCAGGTAAGTCGGATAAAGTAGCGCGTTTTTTACTCCGATTTACCCATAAGCTTGCCTATGAATTTTTCATGCGCTCTTCTTCTATTCGGCAAGAAGCGCTCGGTTATATCCACCGGTTGATTCGGAAGGGGAAAGAGGTGGGAGCGACATCTACAAAAACAAGCTCTTTTTGGGAAAAGTTACTGCAAGAACATGAGCAGATCAAAACGCTTTTAGACAAATACCCAAGCGGCCCTTTATTTAAAATGCTCGATACAATGCAAGGGGAAGAAGGAAAAAAAACGGCAGTTTTTGAGCCTATCCAGCAAGAAAATACGCCCTTTTTACTTTTTTCTATGCAGATACCAGACAAAACCGTCTATCTTCTCCACTTGCCTACGCCCACTAAGCAAAGTACCTTAGCCAAAGCCGAGGTAGCCGAGGAGTTTCGAGCATTTTTAGCCTACTTACATGAAGATACTTCGGAGCAAAAAAAACACCTTTTGATCAATTTGCAAGACCGCACTTCTTGGAAAGAAAATGTGCGTGCAAGCGCATTAGAAAATCTGCAAAACCGCGCAGAATACAGTGAAAACATTACTGTCATTACTCTTCCTAAAGATACCGCATTTTACCATCAAATTGAAGACTATGAAGAAATAGATAACGCAAAACTTTTTATCGAGACGCTGCAGATGCAATTAGAGCAGCCAGAAGATTTTGGGTTTTTCCTATCTAAGCGGCTAGAAAATATTCTTGATTTTGTCAAAAAGCTGCTGCCATTACTCCATGAACAAAGCTTTGGAAAGAAAAAAATGCTTACAAGACTTGAGCGATTAGACTTCTTATAGCTTTTCTATTTTTTCTTAACACTAAATATCATCTAAAAAGTGCGACCTGATACCATGAGTTTTACCTGTAAAGATGCTCTTGATGTAGGGGGAATGATGAGCGCTGGATTTTTTGCGTTTTTATCTCTTCTTTCTAAAAGCTCTTTTGCAAAAGAAGAGCTAGATATTTTACGGCTACTTATTTATGCGCCGGTTTTATTGGTACGTGAAAGATCGATCGATACACAAAGGTTGATACGGACAATTTCAGCTTTAGATGCATTTGAAAAGTCTCTTAACAAAGACTTTATCAAAGCCATCTCCAAGCTATATGATAAAGCGTTTTTTGCCCAGACCTCTTCCGGTAAAGGCAGGTAGTCATGCAGGTCAATACCCTATAAAAAAGCGGCGTTTTGGTAAAAAAAACTATTCATCTTCGCATCCAGCGTCATAGTAGTCGATGAGCTGTTCGTTGTACATTTTTAAGTTATCGGATAATCCCTCTACGTCCAACATCAACTGCATGAACTCTTGTTTAAAGCAGTGGCTATCTAAAATCCGCTTTTTTTCTTCAGAGCAGTCGGCTTTTTCAAGAAGTAATGAAAGCCTTGTAAGCGCTGTATTGATTTGGTCTACTTCTGTAGTAAAATAACTCCGAAATTGTTTCGGGGTGCTGACGCTTTCTAAAAGGTTGGCTCTTTTTGTGCGCGTTCTTTGCCAGCCTTTATCATACTGAAATAACAGCCCATAGTGGTTGATATCGTTCATGAGTGTATTTGCTTTACTCATGATGGAGATGATGCGAAGGTAAAGATCATCTGATGAGATGAGTTTGCCAATAGTCCCTTTTCCGCTGACGATATCTTGTACAATCACGTTCAGACCTCGAAGAACCTGCTTTCCATCGATATTAAACGCTTCGGCCGCTTCGGCAAAGTTTTCGAGTACAGCATTGAGCTTACCTACAATATTTTTATCTCGAGCCTCTACTAACGACTCCTCTAATAGCTCTAAATCATGGGTAAATACTTGGATAGAGCGGGCTGTTTTATCCACAATCTTTTGCTGGTTGGCAGTGGCAAGAACGGTGTCTAACTCGTGCATTGCCTTAGAAAACGAGGTAACAGCTTCACTTAAATCTTCTTCATTTTCCGTGAACCATTCATCGAAGTTTTGTACAAAGATTTGGATGGTTTTTGACATAGTAGACACTTGAGTAAGGGCATTTTCCAAAGGATCTACCGATACGCCGTATAAAACTTGGTTGGTTACCGGTTTAAAAGCAACGCCTTTAGGTGGAGATTTTGGAATAATCGCTACCGTTTTTTCTCCCAAAAGTCCTGTTGTTTGCACGGTGATTTCATCTGTTGTATAAACCTGTACTTTTGAGTCAATATGCAGGGTCAGTTGATAAAAATAGACCCGTTTCAACTGGTCTGTTACATCTTGGCGGGCGTTGGGCACTTCGCTGACTTTCTCTACTTCTCCCACAGGTTTTCCCGCAAAAGTCACCCGCGTGCCTTCACTAATGCCTGCTATATTGGAAAAACGCACTTCTAAAGTTTTTCCCCCATCACCGATCCTTGGCTCTAAAAACACCATAAAAGATACCGATACCGCAATTGCAGCAAGTACAAATATACCGATCAAGATATTTTTCCAGGTGCTGTTTAAAGGACTTGTCGAGCTCATAGTTGGTTCCTTGCGCTGGGGTGATTATACAGAGTATCTTTTAAAAAAGTGATGGTAGGATCATCAATTTCTAAAAATTCTTTTGGTTTTTTTACATAAGCGATTTTACCGCCTTCGTGTAAAGCGAGCCTATCTGCAATATACAAAGCAGAATGGATATCATGCGTTACCACAATAGATGTTCCTTGCAGCTCTTCTTGCGTTTGTACAATAAGCTCGTTGATTTGTTGTGCAGTAATTGGATCAAGGCCTGTTGTAGGCTCATCATACAAAAGAATTTTCGGTCTATAGACAAGAAGCCTAGCGAGCCCTGCTCGTTTTCGCATGCCTCCAGATAAATCTGCAGGTAGTTTTTCGCCTTCACCTTCTAAGCCGACCATCTTTAAAGCAGCCTTTACTTTCCGTTTGATCTCTTCTTCTGTATACGGCTTTTCTTTAGAGGGGTTTCCATGCTGACGAAGGTAAAATGCGGTGTTTTCAAAAATATTCATCGAATCGAATAAAGCAGCTCCTTGAAATAACATGCCCATGTTTTTTACCGCTTCATAGATCTCTTTTTGACTCAGTGAAGAAATGCGGATATCTCCTACATCAACGGTTCCTTCATCGGGTTTTTCGATACCGATGATATGGCGAAGAAGAACGCTTTTCCCCACACCAGACCTTCCTAAAATCACTAGGATCTCTCCTTCGTGGACATCTAATGAAAGCCCTTGAAGAACCTGCCTTGTGCCAAAACGTTTTTTTACATTGCGAATAGAAATCATCTAAGAAAACTCTGCGTGAAAAGCATTTAGCGCCATTGTCAAAAAAAAGTCCCAAAGTAGGATGAGAACGTAACTGATGACCACACTTTGCGTAGTAGACGTGCCGACTCCTGCTGCGCCGCCACTTGTTTTCATCCCTTTATAACAACAGATGGTCACTAAAATAATGCCGAATACAAAGGATTTGAAAACGCCGGTAAATAGATCAAAGCCGGTGATGTGAATAGGCATCGGATTGTAATACGTTGCAGGAGACATACCAAACCAAAGAACAGAGATAATGTAGCCTCCCCAAATGCCCATGAGCATACTAAAAATCGTTAGAAGGGGAACCATAAAAATGCCCGCTACAAAACGGGGCGCTACCAGATGGCTATGAGGGTCAATCGCCATCGATCTTAAAGCATCGATTTGTTCTGTGACTTTCATGGTGCCAAGTTCTGCGCACATAGCAGAGCCTACTCTGCCTGTCACCATAAACGCTGTTAAGATAGGTCCTAGCTCTGTGATCATTGCTTTTCCCACTAGAATACCTGTCACTCCAGCAAGGCCTTTATCGGATAACTGGTAAATCGACTGCGCTGCAAGCACAAAACCTGTGGTAAAGCCTGTGATGCCTACAACGACTGTGGAAAGAACGCCTATATGGAAAAATTGATCTCGAAAAAGAGCCCAAGAAGGAGGTTTTTTTATTCCCGCTGTACAAACACCTGAGATAAGAGATACGTATTCTCCTATAGCTACAAAAACACGAAACAAGAATAACTTAAGGGAACCTACCATAGCCTACTCAATTTTTTTAACTATAGAAAACTGGAAGATTCCCGTCAAAAAAATCTACTTAGCGCACATGGGCAGCTACATCTCGCAGAATAGCGACTATCGTAACATTGATATTGCAGAAGAATTCTTGTAGCTTATCCTCTCCGCTATTGTTTTGTAGCGAAGCTAAGATCTTTTGGAGTTCTGCCTCTGTTCTGCCCATAGGCGACTGGAAAAAGGCGCGTAAAAAAGCGCTCAAAGGGGATTCTGTTTTAATGATCAGTTCAGAGATTGCTTTGATGTTGTCTCTTATATCGGGACGGGCTTGAGAAACAGAGCTTGCCTTAAGGCCAGCTACAACAGATAAAAAGATCATGCCCAAAGATAGCATAGACGGATAGATATCAGATCGGATGATACCTCCTTTTTCTTTTCCTTTTTCTATCAGCTTTTGTTCTCTTCTTGTTTTGCTATGGGCTTGATCCATACGTAGCTGCGTAAATACAGACCGGTACTCTTTCATCAAATTCATCAGAAGAACATGCAGCCTTTGATACTGCTGGGGCTTGGGCTCTTTTGTATTTTCTTCGCGCATTTCTTTTACTATGTCTGCAACGCCTTCGCATAGTTCAATGGATTTTTCTTCTACTCGGATTTTTTCCGCATCGGGAAGTGCGTCGAGTACAGGAGAAAGATCTACAGGAGCGGCCTCTTGTTTTTCTAAGCTATTTGGATTTTGCCCGAAAGGCTCTTTTGCAAGATCAAATATAGAGTTAGGAGTAGGGGGGATTTCAGCTGGTTGAGAAAGCTTTTGACCCGCAGCATAAGCAGCGTCACTAGAGACTTTGTTATCTTTTTCTAAGGTGACTCTACCTTTTAATGGAGAGTTTTCTTCAGAGAAAACAAACTGCGTTTTGGGTGCTTCCAGATTTTGGATGGCTTTTTTGCTTACTTCTTTTACTTGGTCTACACTTTGGTCTAAACCTGGGTCTACATCTGCATTGGGGATTGTAGGAGAAAGTTGTGGTAGTTCTGTAAGGGGTAGTGCTAGTAAGTCGTCTTCAATATCATCTATTTCCATAAACTATAACCTCCAAATTTGGAATTTCATTGTAATCGCGTAAAAGGGTTTATATCTAGATCTTTTTATTGATTAAAACAAGAAGGAGCTCTTTGCTCAGCAATCTCAATACCGATGAGTTGCAACGTTTAATGAATGCGAGTTTTTTGCATGAGCCTTTCGAATTCTTGGATAATGGTTAAAAGGTTTCGATTCCATATAGACTGCGCGTCTGCTTGTTTTTTTATAATACCTGTAAGCGTTTTAGTGTTTGCATCTGAGATTGTTTTCTCTACTTCAAGGCGCGTGAGATGGAGGATTTCTTTTATTCGGTCTTGTTCTGCTGCAAATTTTCCTACTTCTCCAGTTCCTCTTGCTATATTCGTAAAAGCAAGACAAAAACCGGTGATCGCCTCGGGAAGCTCTCTAAGACCTAGTCGAAGCGCTTCTTGACCTGCTGCGTATCCAGCAGCTAAAGAGCCTAAGGAAGATACGAGTGAAAGCCCTGTGTGCATGCCGGTAGCAAGTTGCCTTTGTTTTTCAGGATCATCTGTTAGTAATTTTGCAGCGCTATCAAAAGCTCCAGTATAAGAAGCTACCTTTGCAGCGCCGCCTATAGCAGCTGCACCTACCATAGCGTAGCCATAAACTGCTTCATTTTCGCCGCTAATAGCAAGAGCAAGCCCGCACATAAGAGAAAAAGAAGCCGAAACGTACTCAATTACCTCAATACATGTTTTCCACCGGTTGACTGCATCTTTTTTTTCTTCAGCGCTGAATGTGCAGCCATTTGCCTCTCTTACAATGCGTTTTAATCTACCCATTTCTTGACGAGCAGCTTTTATAGTTGACTGAACTATTTTTACTACTAATTTCTGTCCTGCAGTGGTTGTTTTGATGAGTTCTCCTACAAAAAAAGGGGAAAGAGGTGGAGAGATGATATGTTGTATTTCTGATGGCAACAGCTCATCTATGGAAGGCTCTTGGGAGCCTGTATCTAGATTTTGGAGGCCTTGGGGGTTTTGGTATAATGCGCTAGGTGCATTTGCAGTCTGGTAACGATAGGTGTGATCAATGCCCATAAGAAAACTCCTTTTTGGCTGCTTGTTTCATTTGTGCGATGTTTTCCTTTAACTTCGGATCGAGGTTGTATTTTTCCGCTGCATCTAAGTAATCAAATCCTTCTTTTTCTTCTTTTGCATGAAATGCGCATATAGCTGCTTGAAGATATAGCGAAGGCTCATCGGTAAGAGTCTCTAGCGCTTTTCTCCAAGCAATCAGCGCGATTTCATAGCGCTTTTGCTGCTGCAAACAAGCAGCTACACCATTCCAGCAGTAAGGGGAGGAGGGGTTTTGCAGCACCAGCTGCTGAAATAGCGAAAGAGCGTCGGAAAAATTTCCTTCTTCATAAAAAGAAGAGGCTTTTTGGAAAAGATCCTGATCAAAAGATGCATTCATAAAAGGTTAACGGATGCTGTTTCTATTGATGCTTCGGATAAAGCTATCTTGTCCTTCAAGCGCTTTTTGAAGGCCTGATACAAGCTCTGTTAAAGCAGAAAGGATCTGCTGGGCTTCCATTGCATTTTGCGACGCTTGTTCAGGTAAGATCCTAAGAAGTAGCCCCACCTCTCCACAGAGTTTTTTGCATTCAGAAAGTTTGAAGATGCGCTTGCCTTCTGGGATGATTTCTTTTTCTTCTAATACAGCAAGGGCTTTTGCAAATTTAGGATCCTCAAAAGACATTTCTTTTGGAGAATCATGAATATTTGCTTCTAATTCTGAAAAGACTTTTTGCAGATCTTGCATCTGCTGAAAAATCGTTTTATTTTCCGCGATTTTCTTTTGCCCTTCTATATTGCTGATTTTTTCTTTCTTATTGTAAGCTTTTATGAGCTCAAGTGTAGGATTTACGTTTTTTATTTTTTTTGTAGGAGGCTCTTTTGCAAGATCAAATAGGGAGCCGGGAGCATCTTTACGCTTAGAGGCGCCTTGACGAAGCTTATTTAGAGGTGGAATATTTTCTGATCCTTCTGGAGCTGCAGTAACTTTACCTTGTAGTGACGGCTCTTCATTAGAAAAAGCAAATGTGGTTTTTTCTACCTTAGTTTGTTCAATCGTTTTTTGTCCCAACTCTGTCACTTCTTCTACATTAGGAATGGTATGAGAAGACTTTTTCGGCGCGTTGCAATGAGGGCAATCTACTTGTACTTCATCTATCGGTACTTCATCAAAATCAACTGTCATAATCTATAACCTCCAGGCTTGGAATTTTATTCTAATCGTCTAAAGGAGTTTAGATCTAGCTATTTTTACCTACACTTTTGTAATGCGCAGTTTAGTAGTTGTAATTCCAGCGGATGGAAAATTTACCCTGTTCTTGTTGTTGGATGGTTTCTGCTTCAAAGATGAATCCTTTTCGCAAATCAATTTGTACAGCTACATTACTCGACCCTGCTTCTAACCCTTGGCTAAAGGTAACGAGAACTCCATTCACAACGTATTTTCCCACTTGTAGAGCAGAGCTTTCTGTGCTGCTATCATCATCTTGACGTTTTCCCGGTGTGTGCACCACAGCTAAACGATCAATACCCAGCGTTTTTCTTGTTGCCTGAAAAATATCTGATCCCTGTCCCGATAGCGAAGCTGCTGTTGCAGCTAAAGTAGCTGTTTGGAAAATGGTTAGTTCGGATATGTCTTCACCAAAAATCAAAAGCGACAAAATACTGGATAAAGGAAGAGAAGGGGTAGAAGAAAAGGAGAGGTCAGGGCGGTTTAATTGCCCTTTTAAACTAGCAGTAATATTTGTTCCAAGAACAGCGGTGGTTGCTGCAATGCGAAAAGTAGGTATGGGATTTTCTGGAGTGAAAATAAACGATCCTTCCGTAAGATCAAACGATCTTCCTGCAAATATGAAGTTGCCTTGCGCTAAGTTCAATGTCCCTTTTGTTTTGATCTGATCGTATGTTCCTCCCAATTGAAAATCCCCCTGCCATCTAGAATTAAGCCCTCTGCCTTCGATATAGATGTTTCTACCAGAAGAAACGCGCATATCGAGTTATAGGGGGTAGGGATCATTTCTATCTAAACGAGGTGTCAAGCGAGTAGATTCTTTATTTGTGAGAGGGATTGAAGGGATGCTAGGAGGCAGGCTTTCTGGTAGAGAAAACCGCGCTTCTACAACGCGGATATCGCCTTTAGCAGTAGCGCCTTTTGCATTTCCTTTGATGCTGGCTTTACCTTTTGCTGCAGCTAAAGCAATGGGGATATCCACAAGGATAAGGTCTTGTAAATGCGCTTCTATTTCAAAGGGAAAATGCTTTTTTTGATTAAAAGAAAAAAAAGCCGATCCATAAACCGCGCCGCCGCTATCATCAAATCCTTCCCATCTAGGGCATCTGCATACCGATCCGTTGCAGGAAAAATCTGCGCTTAGATCTTCAAAATAACTTCCCGTATAGTAGTTTTCATAGATTCCGTCTTTTACTAGAAGCTCTCCTTTCACTTGGGGACGTAAAACAGTTCCTGCAAAATGTAGGTCAGCAAAGACAAATGCTTGCAATCGATGGGGGCCGGTGTTGATGAAATCGAGTAGATCTTCTGCTTTTGCATCGTACAAAAGGTGGAGATCTACTTCCTTTAGTGGGGGCACGTAAGCCTGAAAAGGTGCGAGCGATAGATGCAGGGGAAGCGTTCCTTGCATTTTGAATAGCTCGTTTTCTCTGATCGCACAAGAAAGGTCTATACTCATGTGATCATTTTCTAAAGAAGCACGGATCTTCCCAGATAAAGACGTCTCTTCAGATCGATTCGTCGTATCTTTTTCCGTTAGAGGTGTAGACGATGCCAGGTTTAATGAGTCTAGCGTTAATGTGTCTATTGTACTTTCTAAAGAGCCTGTTGTTTTTCCTCCAATTTCCTCAATAGACAGCTTGCAAGAGCCTTTTCCCTTTACAGGGATAGAAAATGGATTTACTGAAAATATCTGCAGCGGACAATCCACAAATGTTAGAAAAGCTCGTTTCTTGTCTTCTGTAATAGACACTTCTGCCGACAAAAACCCTTCTGGAAAACGCATTGTACATGGAGTTAATTGCGCGCTTTTAAAAGAAGAGCGCCACTGAAACGGCTCTTCTAAAAAAAAGGCTTCCTTTGCAATCAATCCACTAAGCTCTTGCATGGTTAACAAAACTTCTTGTTTTTCTGCGCGCCAAAACCCTTGGGCCTTTATTGCTAACTCTTCTCCCCATGTCCCTGATACATCAAGTTGAAAGGGGTAGTTTTCTTGGGAGTTATTGCTAGATGCCTCAACTCTAGTGAATAGAGCGTTTCGGTAGCGCATATTGCTAGCTGCAGCTGAAACCTCCCAAAAAGGGTGAGAAGAAAATGTATAGTCTACTAAAACCGTAGCCGTCTCTGCATAGACATCTTCGTAAAGTGCGTTTTCAAGGGTAATATCTAAAAACGCTTTTTGCTCTTCTTCATGTGAGAAGGTGATCTTTGTTTCAGCAGATCCTTGGATGCGCGTTTCTTGTGGAAGAAAAAGCCACGTCGATAGGTTTTCTACTGCAAGCAATAGCTCTCCTTCTGCATACCCTTTTCTATATAAACTACACCCTCCTTCCACTTTACCTAAGCTGGAGGTAATCAGGCTTTTTTCCAGCTCTATTTTTTCTGGATTGATGAACATAGTAGAAAAACCGGTGATTTCTTGACCGAAGATCGATGCATCTATATGCAAAGGACCTGTAAAAGCCTTATTCTGTACGGTTCCTTCCGTAGCTAAAGAGCATGAAGAAATAGCATACTCTCCAAATGTCAAATCGTTTCCTGTAAGTTGCAGCGCGATACCTAATCCTTCTTCCGTTGTTTTAGCCGTGATATGAGAATGGAGCTTTCCCTTAGTAAACGATAGAAAAGCTCCTTTAAGAGGCGTTAGATCAAGCTGAAGATCTGCTTTTTGTAACGTATTTTCTTCTACTTCTAAAGAGCCTTCTAACTGCAATGTAGGAGAAAATGCCTTGAGATTTTCTAGCTGAAAAAAGCGGTTTGAAAAAAGAGCTATATCTCCTCGCATTTTGCCTATCCTACCTAAAAATGGACGGATAGATGAGGATCTAGGCGTCTTAAAAACGCCATAAATAGATCCATTTAGCGTCTCTACCTCTTCTTCTGGGCGGAATAACAGCTTTTGTAGTGCTGTATGACTAAAAGCGAAGTCAACATAGAGTGAAGTGGAAAGCGCGGGGGTTTTCTGCAAAAAAATAGGCTGCTTGATCGAGCAGGAAAAAGCGCCTTTTTTTCCTTCTGTACTTTGCAGATGCATCCGCAAGAGATGCGCGCCCTTATCTGTAGATAGCTTTGCTGCATCTTTTGGATCGATCACAGTACAATCTAGCGAGAAATTTATAGAAGATCCCTTTTTCCCAATAAAAAGATCTCCTCGAAAAGAGGCGTTTTTTTCAGTATCTAAGGGTAGTTTGATTCCAAAGATGTGAATAGAGCTGATCTCTATAGCTAAAGGAATCGCCGTATCAGTAGGTGTGTCTGCAGGTTGTACATAAGTATACGAAGTCGCGTCAATAACCAATGAGCCGATAGAGATCCTATCGAAGCGTCCTGTAGAAGCTAACAAAGCCTGCCATAACATAGAAAAATTAGGCGCAATAGAGACTTTTTTTGCTTTAAACTCCACCTTACTTGATGCAATGTATACATCTTGCACATGAAATGACAGCGGCATAAGCCCCGATATATCGCTATACTCTACAGATAGGCCTTCACGTTTTGCTAGATCGTTAATTGTATCTTTCAAGCGCCTTTTAGCGTAAGGCGTTTGGAGAAAACCTACTACACCAATACAAGCAAGAGATAGTAGCAAAAGTAGCGTATATACACTGTATTTTATCAATCGGATCAAAAGGTTTGCCCTATGCTAATGTAAATTTTATATGTATCATCAAAAGGACGTTTATTTAAGGGAAATCCCACATCCAATCGAAGAGGGCCAAAAAATAAAAAGTAGCGAAGCCCTACGCCCACAGATTTGAGCCATTTACCGCGCATGTCTGGAAACGCCGCATCTCCCACTTTGCCGATATCAAAAAAGGGGACAACTCCGATAGTTTCCGTAAGACGCATCCGCATCTCTAAACTGTTGTAAATAGCTGATCTTCCCCCTGTGGGATCGCCTTCTTTATTTAACGGACTCACGGTTTTATACCGGTAGCCTCGAAGGTTTTCATCAGAGCCTCCTAAAAATCTTTTCGTAAACGGAATACGGTTTAAAGAAGATCCTGCAATAGAGCCTACCTGGCTTCTTATTGCAAACACAAGAAAGCGGTTTTCCATCAGAGGAAAATAGGTGTTGATTGTCATGAGCTGCTTACAAAACGTGGTATGCGTAGGAGCTACTGCTGTATACGGAGCAAATTTGTAGATGATGATCATCCCTTTTGTGGTATTCAGTAGGTTATCTACATTTCTATAGCGGAAAGAAAAAGGGGCGCTGACAAGGGAAAAATGGTTGTTTGCAATGCTTTTATTCACATCGATATGAGATGCGCCAAGACCTATAGACAGAAAAAAATGGTTTTGCCACTCCCTTTCAATCCGCTGCAATAAAGTATAGGTCCTAGCAAGATATACGGTGATATCTTCCCTTGCCATTTCAGCTCTTGCAAGGTAGCTTTGGTTTTTATGAAAAAAATCGGGCACTTTGTAAGAAAGGCTTCCTACGCTGTAGGTTTTCGCTACGTCAAGATCAAAAGCGAGTATATGGCCTTCGCCTGCAATATTGCGGTTTTGCCATCCGATCGATGCACCTGGACCATCGATTGTTGCATACGATACCCCTATGCCGATATTTTTGTGTTTCGATTCTGCTATTTGTAGTTTGATGGGAAGCTCGCCCTCTTCATCTAGCTCTTCTCCATGTGTAAATAAGACAGAGCTAAATAACTGGGTGTCAATCAGCCTTTTTTGCGAAGCTTCCACTAGGTTTTCATCATAGAGATCTCCTTCTTGAAACTGCATTTTTCTCACCACATAATCGGTTTTCACGCTTTTTAGCCCTGTGATGAGTAGAGGGCCAAAACGGGTTTTAGGCCCGCTATCGACTACGATAGTTCCATGAATGGTTTTTTTCTTACGATCAATGGAATAATTTTCTTTTTGCACTTGCGCAAGTGGGTAGTTTCTGTCGGCTAAAAACCGAAGGAGCTTTTTAGGGGATAGTAGCACCGTTTTTGCATCGACAAAATCACCCTTTTTAAGGCCAATATCTTGCATAAGAAGCGCAGGTTTTTCCACGTCATGCAGATACTGTAGTTTGAATAACCCGATCTTATAACGCATCCCTGGGTAGATCAGTAAGCGGACAGTTACAGGATGGGTATCTTGTTCGATTTCTGGATAGATCGCTGCATCATAATAGCCAAAAGCGTGCAGTACTTGATACAATTTAGGAAGATCTGATTGCACGCGGTATTCCAATGCGCGGACTGATGGAGGAAAGCGGTTTTTCAGCAGCACTAGCTCAGAGCTTTTTTCCAAAGCAACTTCTACTATTTTTTCTTCTACTCCGTTAAATACTACATTGTATTGTACCGATCCAAAAAAAAGTGTAGGAGTCAAGATCCAAACAAACCATTTCACGTTGAAGTACTTCCATTTATTTTGGATCTTCCTATAATCAATTTTTATTGAAAAGAGGTTTTCTATGCTGCAGCTTGCCACATCTAATGAGTCGCTTTTCGCCGAAGGAAAAAAGGTGATTCCAGGGGGGGTGAATTCACCTATACGCTCCTGGAAAGATCTAGGTAAAGATCCGTTCATTGCAAGCTACGGAAAAGGAGATCTCATCACCGATATCGAAGGCAATCACTACATAGATTATTGCATGAGTTTTGGCGCTTTGATTTTAGGACATGCCCACCCATCTCCTGTAAAAGCGGCTATTGAAGCAATTCAAAAAGGTTCTACTTTTGGCGTGCATACGCCGTATGAAACGGCTCTTGCAAAGCTGATTACCTCTTCCATCTCTTTTTGTGAAAAGGTCCGTTTTGTATCGACAGGAACAGAGGCTTTATGATCAGAGATACGATAGTCAAGCGGCAAAACCACAAAAACATACAACACTCGCCGCCCCCCCCCCTCCCCGCCCAAACCCCT